>TARA_R110002050_G_scaffold201841_1_pt1 | contig 53706 bp, 61 predicted proteins | sample TARA_R110002050 | Tara Oceans TARA_R110002050 (sample SAMEA4396988) | marine metagenome | biome: Polar Biome; feature: [DCM] deep chlorophyll maximum layer (ENVO:01000326); material: water (ENVO:00002006), including particulate matter (ENVO:01000060) such as... | depth 25 m
GAGTACTTGACTACGAATCAAGCGGTTGAAGGTTCGACTCCTTCCAAGGTCACAAAGCACTAAAAATCAGTGTTACAGAACGTCCAAGGCTGAATTTAATACACTTAAATTCAGCCTTTTATGTTTAAACCTGAAATCCCCAAGTGTAGGTCAAACTACGCAAAAACTACGCAAGGCCTCCTCATGAATGGGGCCGAGATTACAGCTCGCGTTAAGATTAGAAATTATCAGCGAGGCGATGGCAAAAGCCAAGTATTCATTCAATGCTTCGTGAAAGGGCAGAAAGTCCTCATTCCGACAGGCGTTAGTGTCGAGAAAAAGCATTTCAACGAAAAAAGTCAGGAGATAAGAAAAAGCCATCCGAACGCTTTGGATTATAATTTAATGATTGAGGATCTGCTCAAGCGTATTCACGAAATACGTGTGAAGCAGCGCTTAGGTGATATCGACGTTAGTCCAAGTACTTTTAAGGACATGGTTCTAATGGAGGCAATAACTGCGGATTTTTTAGGCTACATGATTTACCGCGTAAATCTGCGTAAGAATGAATTAGCCTATAATACCTTTCGACATCATAAAGCAACACAGGGTCTCTTAGTCCAATGCTTTGGGAGCCTTCCTTTTTCAGAGATACACGACGAGAGTATTTATAAGTTTCGTCGTTTTATGGAAAAGCGCGGATCTAAGGAAACTACAGTTTCAGATAAAATCAAGCACATTAAAATCTACCTGCATTTAGCCAAAAAGGAAGGCTTGAAGTTTAAAATGCCATCAGCGCGAGCCTTAAAAGTAGCTCAACCCCCGAGTAATGTTCAAGCCTTAACTCGGGCTCAATTAAAAAAAGCCATCGAATTGTATAAGAAGCAATACCTGGAGGATGGTGCGCAGCAAGTATTGCGACTTTTCTTATTTAGTTGCTTTTCCGGATTACGTTATGGAGATATTGCCAGTCTAAGTCACGAGAACTTTATCGATAAAACGCTTATCATCACTCCTCAAAAAACGAAGCGCCTGGGCAAGCTTTTAAAAATCCCCTTACCTAGTATTGCTTTGGCTTTAATCGATAAAGAGGATGAACGGCCATTAGGTAAAGTTATTAGTAACCAGAAAATCAATAATAATCTTAAAAAGATTCGGCCTTATTTAGGGATGTCTAGAGGTGGTAACCTTCATTTTCACATGAGTCGCCACACTTTTGCGACTCAGTTCTTGGAGCTGGGGGGAAATATTGAAGTTCTGCAGACCTTACTCGGGCATAGCAGCTTAAAGCAAACTATGATCTACGCCCATGTTGTGGATAAGAGGCGAGAAAGCCAAATGGATAATTTTAACACTCTGTTTGCAGATTAAATTTTCAAAACCTGCGCTTCAGCAATCACCGCCTGATCGTCTTGCTTAATATTCAGCTTTACGGTTTCTAAAAGGCAAATCCATTCTCTTAAACTTTGGCGACCTAAAAGCTGAGATCTATTCCAGCTTTGTCCATCCAAAAGAAAGAATACGCGTAGCACTTTTGCCAAGCTTAGGCTGTAAAGGAATTCTTTCCAATACACTTCATATAAGCCCCCGCTGCCTTTCCATAAGAGGGTTTGAGAATAACCTTCGAAATTGGTAAAGTTTAGGTCGCTACTTACTTGAGGGAGCTCAGGATCATTGTCCCAGGAACCCGCTAGGTAATAATGGAATTTCCTCCAGAGCAAAAACTGCTGCGGTACATCGGCATTTAAAGGGAGAGAGGAAACGGGTCGCCACCAAAAGCCAGGGTAATTTGCATCCATGCGACTATCACCCGGATATTCGCGCCAAGCAGGATCTACTTCATTAAATCCGTAGCGCATGGCCAAAGTGCTGAAGCTGCTATTTAAGGTTTCACTGCCGAGCTCCGATTCTATCCCTTCTAAGCTTCCTGTCCAAGTGGAGCTGGCTAGTTCCGCATCGCTTTGCAGATAACTATACTTTAAGTGATAGGTCCTTTTTTCACGGTGGATCACTTCCATGCGAATAACCTTATCGCGCAAGCTATGGCCAATAGGGCTTACTAAGGATTCGGTGCGGGGGATAAAGCGCAGGGTATTGTCATTATTGGAGTAATCAATGCGTTGATTAAAGAAAAGGGCAATCTGGCGCAGTAGCTCCACCACTTCAACATCGGGAAGGTGTCTTTTGTATTCGATAATGGTATTGGGAAGCACCGTACCAGGAACATTTTCTTCCATGGTGTTGAGGCAAACAGTATTGAAGAAGACAAGCTGCTGGATTTCAGTATTCTCCATTAATTCGCCGCTGAGGCTAAAACCCTTTTCAGCGGCGATATGTTGCAATATTTTAAAGACCTTTAAAAAGGGCACCATCGGATTGTAGCGCTTAATAGGGCCTTGAGTAATCTGCTGCCATTTGGCGGGATGAGTATCGGGTGATTGACCAGCAAGCGTTCCCGCTAGGGCTTCGTAATAGTATTTATTGAAGCGAACTTGATCTAGTTCATTGTACTCGGTGCTGTCGCTCCAGTCGTCTGCTTCGAAGTGGCGCCAAAACTCTACGAAGCGATCGAGGTCACCATTTGTATCTACTACCACACTATTTATTTGAGCGGGCCACCACACGTCGCCCTGCAGGCTGGGTAAATCCACGGGAGCGAAAACATAATCGCTATCCGTTTGCGAGTTTATCGTAAGTGCATGGTCGTAAATATTAACGGGATTGGCATTTGGATAAGTGAATTGCTGTAAGCTTAAATCAGTAAGCTTCTGCAAGAGATAGCCCATCTTTCCAGCAAAACTGACTTCCCAAGCGGATTCATTTTCATCTAAAAAGAAAAGGGGGCCGCGGCTCCATTCTTGGCCGAAGAGCAGAACTTCCACTTCAAGGCTTATTTCAACTCGGCGCTTGGCATCTATGTCAATAAAGCTGGCCAGCTGTGCTTTGTTTTTTGCGGATTTAGGGAGATTAAAGCGCCAGCTTTTTAAATCGGCATTCTGATTAATAACATGGAATATTTCCTCCCAGGCAATTTCCTCCTTGGGCGCTAGTTCTAAAGCTCCTTTAGACGATACGATTTCCAGCATAGGAGAAGTTTTGATCGGGGATTAATTTCAACTCGAGTTCTAAGGTGTAAAGGGTGGTATTATTGCTTTGATAGGTGGGGATCTTATCAAAGCTTTCCATGTGGACAGGGATGTACTGCTGCCCTATAATTAGGAAGCGTTGACTGCTGATTAGCAGATCCTGCAAGCGGTGAATTTCATCACTAGTCAGGTAGCCGCTGCGTACAATAAAACTATCCTGTTTACTGATCTGATAGGTGCTTAAACCTGATTCCTGATAAGTGGTGTCGAAGGCTTTTTTGCTTTGGCTAACTAGGGCTTTCACTTGGGTAGAAAGTTCTTTGGCCCCAATGAAGGAGACCGTTTCTAAAATACCAAAGCCATTTTTATAAGCGATGTGAATGGTATCAATACTATTTTCAAGCCTTAGGTTAATGCGCATCTTATTAGAAATGACTTGCGTAGTATTTTGGCGCTGAATCCAGACTTCATAATACAGTACTTCTTCGTCCAGACTTTGACCACTTATGGCAAAGTCATAATGAGCAGGAATCATTTTTAAATCATATTCTTGTGCAGTGAAATTTAAGGCTACCCTCTCTCCTATTGAACCACTGGCGCCGTAGAGCTTAACAATTACCCAAAAGTTGGTGTAAATGGTGGTGTTTAGAAAACCTAGAAAAGCGGGTTGATTGGTATCTACTTTAAAGGAGCTTTTCCAGGTTAAGAAACTAGGAGCCCAATCGGCCACGAAAGAATGCTCTAATTTATCCCGCTCGCTATAGCCTCCATTTAAGGCTAAGGCCTGTCCTTGCTTGTTTAGGCGCTGGGCTGAAATTGGACTGCCGAAAGCTTCCGCGGCTGAAACTTCAAATTCGCACATTTGAGAATTTAAGTCGAGGACCGTCATTAAATTGGTAGCAGGTAAAATCATTTTATCCAGAGCGCTTAAAAGTGGACTGATATCAAAAGCCACTCGGTTTTCAATAGGAACGCGCTCCCACTCTACCCGCTGCCAATTAGCTGCACCGCGATATCGATAAAGGATATTTAAGATTAAGCGAAAGTTTGGTCGCTCCACCGGGCTGACTCCTGCCTGACTAACGAAAAATGAAAAACCAAAATTCCCACTGGTGAAAAGAATGTCATAGGAAGGGCTCTTTTCTTTGGCATCAAAGAAAACACGATCGTTGCTTTGGGAAATGGTGAAATCTCGATCGAAGTAATAGTTGAGCTTCAAGGCAGGAATAAGCACATTAGCGATGTAGGAAACAATTGTTCCGCTGCCTGTCGGTAGCTCTAGTCCAGAATCATTAGGACTAGCGGCAAAGGTTAAGGTCATATCAATGGCACCATCTAACCAACGAAAGCGAGCCTGATCTCCAGCATTGGGCAGGCTTGTAAATTGCCAATAATGGCGAGAAATCTGCCCAGCATTGCTGTAAAAGTTATTAGTGCTAAACTCATACACAATAGGATTACGCGAAAGATTAACCGCCTCGGGGCTGTGTTGAATAGTGAGCGCCATTAAAGTTGTGATTTAGATTTTATGAATTCCTCCTCTGCCTGCAGCACTTCCATGTCGCGACGAAAACGCTGATCGGCGACGGCCTTTAGGCCTTGCTTATCCAGTTTTTCTAAAAGGCGGAGCAAGCCGGTATTTACTCTCAACAGCATGCGGTCTTCTGCACTATGGCTCACCTTAGTGGTGGCAGGAGAAATAGGTTTGGCCGCTTTGTTGGTCTTGGCAGGACTTCCTCCACCCGTGCGGGCTTGCCTTACGTTTTCGATCACCTGCACCAGCTGGGCAATATCGGGCTGGCGTAGTTCCTCACTAGCAACCACATATTCATCATCGTGGACAAAGCCTGCAATATTGCGATTAGGTAGGTTGGGATCCTTCAGGCCCAGGCCAACACCGGTGTAACCACCCGTGGCGAAGCTGGGAATAAAGGAAGAAAAGAGCGCGCCTGCTCCCGCAGCGATTAGCGGAGCGGTGAAAGCGGCGAGGGGACCAGAGCCTAAAGCGGTAATAAGCGATTTCGCAATGTATTCCGCGAGGTAGGCTTTTAGTCTTTCCCTGATAGCGTTTAAAACCAATGAAGTGGCATCCGCTTCACCATCGCCCTGGGCAGTGGTTAAGAACATAGATTTAGTGATGCTCTCGCGCTCCTTTTCATCAGCGCTAAGTTTGCGCTCGGTAAGACCTGCGCGCATTTCGGCAATTTTCTTTTCCAGTTCAATCGTTTCTTCGCCCAGAGTTTTACGCGCATCGAGCATACGCTCTAAATGAGCGATCTCGGCATTGTAAAGCCTTTCGTTAAGGGCTTCCTGACTGAGCTCTTCGATCGCAGCCTGCTCTAAAATTTGGGATTGCTCATATTCCCACATTTGTTGAAGTGAACTTTCAGCTAGAGATTTTAAGCGGTTTTGTTCTTCTTCATAATCTTCCTGAGCCTTGTTTAAATTCAATTGCTTCAGCTCTTCATTAAGAGCAGCTTCTAAAGCGCGACGATCTAAACCATGCTTTTCAGCCAAGGCCAGCATTTTTTCGAACTTGGCTTTTACCTGGGCAATTTCATCCTCATTGTATTGCGCTAAGAACTGATTGATCTGTTCTTGGGCTTTTTGCTGTTCGTCGGTTTGGTTGACTATCGCGTCATCCAGTAGCTTGCTTTTTTCCTCTATATAAAGACCAGCAGCTTTTAGCTTTTCGGTTTCGAAGCTTTTAAAGTTTTCGTAATCGGAGCGGTAGTACTCTAAAAGCAGTGCATTAGCATCGGCTCCTAAGCGCTGGGCCAAGGCCGCGCCTTTTTGCTCTAGGGCGGATTTCCCTCCTGTGGCTAGATTTTCCTCAGTTTCCTTGAGGCCTGCTCCAATTATCTTGATGCGTCTTTCTCGCTCGGTCAAGGCTTCATTTAATTGTTGCTCCCAGGCATAGATTACCTTTTGATGCGAAGAGAATTCGCCTGCTAATTGTCCGAGCTTATGGGCGTCAGACCAAAGCTCGTCAATTTCATCACCGTATTGCGCAAAGAGAATCCGCGCTTGGTGAATCACCTGCCGCGGGTCGCTCAAATTCATTTTAGAAGTATCTACCCCTTTTTCATCGGCTACTTTGGCCAGCTGCAGGCGGACACGATCCAAAAGCTCTTCGCTTTTAAGTTTAGCACGGTCAACGCCATCTTGAGCAGAGTCTACTTCTTCCTGCTGCTCTTGTAAAACCCGACGATTATTAAGCTGCTCGTTTACCTTTTTTAAAGCTTCATTTAATTTTTCATTGCTGATGGTTTCTGAATCGATAAAGCCTAAATAACCAGGATAGCGTTCTTTAAGGGTATCGATGATCTTAATTCTTTCGCCGTGCTCGAGGCGAACATCTTTCAGTTTTAACTGAAGCTTACGCATCTCCACACGCTCTTCTTCAATTTGCTTGCTCAGAGGAACCCGCACATATTTAGCGGCCGCTTCGGCCATGTCCTCCATAAACTTTAAAGCCTTGCTATTAATGAACTTGGCTCTTAAATAGCGTCCGATCTTTAAAAGATTGGCCTGCAGGGTTTCATTCTTACGGTTGTATTCGTCCGTAATACTTGTGCCGGTGGCAATTTCCTCATTTGCTAGAATTTGCCTTTCTCGTACTTTTTCGAGGTTTTGACTTAAAGCCAAAAATACCTGCGAACCGCGATCGCCGGAAATGCCGACGGCCTCCAACTTGCGCATAAAGTCTTGACTGCTGCTGCTGCCTTCTTTGAGTCTTTCTAGGAAAGTGAGAAAACCTTCATTGGTTCCTTTTTCACCAATTAGCTTGCTAAGTTCGCCATTGGCAAAGCCTGCCGCACGGCCAAAGCTTTCTGTATTTTTAAGGAAATCAGCAAAGAAGCCGTTTAGGGCAGTAGAGCTCATTTCTACTTTAAGACCTAGTTCGTCGAGCGTGGCGCCATAACCTAAAACATCGCCTGCGCTGATCTCTGTAGCCTTGGCAATACCGCCCAGGCGACTGAGCCATTCGGTCAAATAAGGAGCACTGGCTTTAGAGCTGTCGGCTACTTTGTTAATACCCGAACCAATACGTTCCATATCTATTTGAAAGATATCGGCCATTTTACCAATCTTCAGTACGGCATCGGCTCCCAGATCTTCACCCAGGGCCACATTAATTTTATTGGCTTGCTCTACAAAACTGGCCAGATCTGCAACGCCTCGCACGCCTAGTTTACCCGCTTGGGCAGAAAGTTCCAATAGCTCCTTGCGAGAGGTGCGGGTATTCATAGAATCGAACTGCTTTTGCAGATCGTTCATTTGATCGGTGGTAAGCTCGGTAGTTTTCTGAACGTCGGCACGGAGATCTGAAAGCTCGCCCGAATTAGAAATGTAATTTTTAATGGTAAAGATTACCCCCGTGAGAGCAGCAATGCCTGCCGTGGCTAAAGTGAAATACTTATTTACGCCATTAGCCAGACGGCTCAGACCACTGTCTACCGCATAAAGCTCCTTATTGGTCTTATTGAGTTCAGCTCTTACTTTCTTGAACTCTCGCGAAGCATCAGCGAAACGTTTACTGTCGCGCGGTAAGTGTTGAAGCTGATTGCGGAGCTTGCGACTTTCGCTGTTTAATTGCCTGAGGGTTTTGCCCGCTGTCTTATCGTTGAGATAGACATTCGCTCGAATGTTCTTAACGCTATCGCTCATGCTTGGCTGTTTTTAATTTCCAGTTGGGAATTAGTTTCTACCATATCGCTAAACTGATCCTGTAGTTTGCTTAAAAGCTTGGGCACATCTTCACGCATAATGGGATTAAACCAAGGCTGAGGCTTAAGCTTGCCTTTGGCAATAGCCTCTCTTTTGGTAAGGCGGTTAAATACTCCCATTTCGTAAAAAACCCCATAGCGGCGGAAGCGAAAGCCCGCGGCTTCGATCATGCCGAAGCTGTAGCGATTGCTATTGGTAAGATGTTGGCCAAGTTTACCAGGAGCGCGGTTTTTTAAGCGGCGCGTAGTGTTGCGCGCCCAATTGGTAACGACCTTATTTAAAGCCTTTATTTCAGTTTCGGTGAAAGTCTTCATGGCTGATAAATGGGATTGTTATTCCAGCGGCTCGCATCGAATTGGCCAAGGCCTTCACTATAGCTAAAGCTAACCAGTACGCCACACAGGGGAACATAGCGTTCGGGGACCAGCTCCATTTTAAAGGCACTAATATCTAGCCCTGGTAAAGTGAAATTGCGCCGGTCGTTGATGTTCTTTTGAATGATGTCTTTGGCGATGGCCATTAGGGCAGCCTCCTTGCTATTGCGTTCGGCGAAGTCGCCTTTGTCTTTTACGCGGTCTAGTAAAAGAAAAGAGCCACGCCAAGTAATACGGGTATTGCTTAAAGCCTGTGCATCCCCATCTATAAAGGGATTCATGGCGGCAAGGGCAGGGAAATGAATTTTACTGCGCAGGGCATTGTCTAGTTCCTCAATGTCGGTTCTAAAGAAATGCTCTTCCGCTTCTTGGTGCAGAATAGACTTATGATCTCGGGCAATGTCTTCTAGATACTGGAAGTAGGCATTAAGATTTTGCATAGCGAGATTTTAAGCGGTCCGACTCTTCTATTAACTGGTTGAGCTCATAAAGCAGATAGCTTAATTTGAGCGATCCTATCTTTTCGGTTTGCAAAGGGTTTTTCGCCAACTGGCGGAAGACTGGCAGCCAGCCGTAGCGGTTGGCTTGGCTTTCGGCTTTCTTGGTAAAGATGAGCGGGTGACTGGCTTGGATGCGCAGCAGTAATTGGCTGTACCACCAAATAATTAGCTCCTTTTTCCAAGGGGCCACATCTTGAAAAATACGGGCTTTAATTTCCCAGTTGTGGCGGTTAAAACGAATGCGTTCATCGCCACTAAACTCTTCTTGGTCTTTGCGCTGCGCGGGCTGCTTACCTTTTGGGCGATAGAGTGCATAAGCGATTTCGTTTTGTAAAGCTGCTCTCTCTAAAACCTTTTGCTTTTGGCTAGCGGTACTGTTCTTTAATTCACTGAGTTTTTTAAGGTGATTGCCTAAAAAGTGAAATTCCTCTGCCGAAAGATTTTGCAAAGCATCCCCTGGAGGAATTAAGCTCAGCCTACCGACTTTAATCTCGGCAAAAGGTGGACTATTGCGCTGGGGCTGCTCCAGCAGAAAGTCACAAGCATCTAAGATGTCGCTGAGTTCATCGGCGAATAAAGACAGGAAAGCTCGCTTTTTAAGAATGGCATACCAAGGCAAATCTAAAAGCAGCCAAACTATTTTAATGCGTAGTTCCTGCAGTCTTAAATCGGCAGCTTCCTTATAGTTGTCTTCTTGGAAAATGAGGAAGACTGCTTGTGCTTCTGCCATTAAGGGCAGCAACTTATGCAGAGTTTTGGGCTTTAGTTCATCCCAATTAGAAGCAAACTGAAAATAGTAAACCTTGCCGCGGTAGGGGATACGGAGTGTATTCATCTGGGCAAGATAGGAGGGGAAGCGAGCGGCTTATAGGACAGCGCTTTAAATAAAGAAACGACATCGATAAGGCTGAAATGTCTTTGTTTTGAGACTTCTAATGACTATTCTTGTTATATAATAAATTGTAGAAATGAATTATAATAGTTTGATCTTGGAGCTTGCCAATACAACTGGGATTGATCAATCAATCTTGGTTGACGATTTGCAAGGTCATGAGGTAGTTAATTACAATGGAGATTTGAAGTTTTACGGAAAAATGCAACTGACTGATAACGCATATTTTAAGTCTTACCAACACAAGATTAATGAAAGTAAAGCTTGGCAGTCAATAGTTTTGGAGTTTAAAAGTACTGAAGCATTAGAAAAAGTTTTAAAAGAGATTTTTGAAAAGGATTTAGACACTTTTAATTATTTGGATGAGCTTCCATTACAACTTATAGTAAGTGAAGGTCTGTCCGTTGCTCTGATTTATAATGATAATGGTTTTAAAATGGACGTAACTAAACAAATACTATGAGTGGTGAGGAAGAGGTTTACTTTATTGATAATTTTTCTATTTTAGGAAAGTTTTTTGCTCATTATGGCCCACTAAAAGGTGATAATTTAATGCTTCATCCTGTTTATAAGTTGATGGAAGGAAATATATATCAACCTGGATATAGAGACGTTAATAGTCAATTTTTTGCTTGCCCCCTCTTGATTCATTATGTTCAGCTAGATAAAATTTTAAACATTCCTAAAGTATCGAAGAATCCATTTGATTATTTTTATATGGAAATGCACTTTAGGCTTTTTAATAATGATCATACTGAATTGCGAAATGGAATTATTAGATTGTTTCAAAAAGGTGCTTCTGGATTATCTTTTCAAAATTTCAACGATCGTATAAACTTATTAAATAGATACGTTGCAAACGGGAATAATATGCACGAGGTTGATTTTAATAAGCTGGGTTCTAACCTTCCACAAATTCAAGACAAGTCTATTATATTAAAAGTATTGAATAACTTAGATATAAGGTTTTATGAAAATAGTAAATATCGCACATATAAAGACAATTTATATTGGGTTGAAGCGGAAATTCGAAACCTCCCAAATCAAAATTACCTTAGAGACTTACTAAAGAAGAGCATCTTGAAGCAATGTCGAGGGCTTCATGAAACTAACTTCGGACTAGAATTGAAATTTGAATTTGACGATAATGGACTATACACAAGGCCGTTTGATAGGCGTTTGCTGAATAATAGTGGACCATTTAATGATAACTTTTTAGATATTTTGAAACTTGATATGGCTCTGGGATTTGATGCGGATAGGCTTAATTTTGATGAAATTAAGTTTGATAGCCCAAAAGTTTAAAATTAACCTATCTCACTCCCTCCACCCACAACTAACACAACTATAAAACACCGGTCCCCCAATGGCGCATTTACCAATGCATTCCTTTGGGGGATTTCCATTCCAACGATCATAGGGTTTGGGCTTTTCCTCTTTAGCACTCATATGACCCCGATCTTTTTTAACTCCCGGGCGTATCTCTGGCGAGCGCGTTTTTTTACTTGCCGAGGGCTCCAGTGGGGCTTGCGCTTTTGGAGGTAGATTTCCTCCAGGCGAATATCCTTTTCTATTGCTATACGGAAGCGATATTGAATATAGCGCCGCAGGGGAAAGCTAAGGAAAAGGATCAGCCGTTTTAAAAGAGATTTCTTAGGCGTGGCGCGCTTGGTCATAAGCCATTAAATAAATTGCTGTTAAAGTCTTGTTGGTAGGATTGCCCTTGCAAAGCAGGGTCTTCGAATTGGTCGCTATTGAAATATATGGGGTATTTTTCGGCGCTAGCATTGGCGTTTAAATACGCGCGCAAATCTTGAAGCCAGCTGCGGCCACGCTCCTGGTACCTTAACGCGGAGCGGGCCAATTCGCTGCTTGCTGGTGCGTGCTGTTCTTGTATATTACCCACATTCGTGCGTAAACTATACAGAAGGGCACCGTCGCCAGTTAGTTCAATATGTATCACTTCAATGGCTTCGGCCATGCTTAAAAAAGCAAGGGCGGGCCTGAGGTATTTTAATAGGTCTTTGTATTTCTCGTCCTCAATTTTAGCGAGAACATCTGCTAAAAAGGCATCTCCCAAAAGGGAAGCAATTTGCCTTTCTTGCACTTGGCGTAGATGGGGCATTAAAGCTACAAAGGTGCGGTAGCTGCTGCGGATATTGATATGCTCATTAAATAAGGCAGGGCTGGGGATCAGTAAACTGCCTTGACTGAAATGGTAGGCCGTATCGGTCCAAGTCGGGTAATCATCTTTATTAGCGAGTAAAAAAGTAATGAGCCGATCTAAAGACCGGTAGGCATTTTCTAAATAATGCTTTTCTGCTTTAACCTGCTGCCACTGAAAGGCACTGCGGTCGCGGTCGGCAGTAATGCCCTGGTCGCTGATCATTACCCCGCCTTCTTGCATAAAGGAGTAAACCGCCAAAGCGGCCAAGGGCTTTTGTGCATAAGGAAGTAAGACTTTTAATTTAGCATTGGCAGCTTGCTCTAAAGTGGCATCTGCGTAAGCATTAAGAAGGCTTTCGTACAGTTCTTGGCCGAGAATAGCAATCAGCTGATCTTCGGCCCAAGAGAAAGCCAAATGAGGGGTGAGGCTCTCAATGCTTAAAGCCATACTTACACCTGTAAGTTGCTTTAGTTCGTCTTCGGTATTAATTAAGATCTTCATGAGCTCGCTTCGTTTTTAGGGCTGCTTTTTTCCGTTTCCGAACCACTGTCTAAGCGGGCAATTTGGTAGTTCTTCATCCAAAAGACCAGGCGTCTGTTCGCGCCGCCCAATCTTTTCTGCCAACCGTTCCAGCGACTAACAAGCTGTAAGGGTTTAAGAATAATATCTTGGTGGGGCTTGGTCATCATTATGTAATTATTCCAAGCCACGCGCTTATCGCTTCCGCTGCCTGCACCCGAACGATCTTTGCCGGTACCATTGCCAAAGAGGGTAGAATCGACTCCCATGTTTTTAAAGATATGGGCATCGGCTTCCTGCGAATCCTCAATGTACATTCCTGTTTTCATCTTATCGTCAACCACCACCACCTCCCAATCGCTGTAGGTTTTGGCGTGGGTGCTGTCGCGCTGGGTGTACATCATCGAATTTCCTTGACGATCGCCTTTAAAGAATTTCTCAAACTCTTGTTTCTCGAGGGTAATCAGTTTTAAGCGATCGGCTTCCGATTTGGCCAACCAATCTTTATACTTCCATTCCCACCACCATTCGGGAACCTTAATAATGTACTTAATGGTGAGCTGATTTTTAAGCAGGGCTTTCTTAAAAGCGGGCACGGCGCGGGCAATAGGAAGCCAAGTGCTGAGAATTACATGCCAGGGCGCTTTTTGGTAATAGGCCCTTCCGGGAGAGGGGCTATTAAGATCATAAACAAACTGGTGATTGGCCATCTTTTTCCATTCCTCTATATTGGTACGAATGGCATCGAAGCGATCGAGCTTCAGGGTCTCCTTGTCCTTGTCATTAGACTTTTCCCAGTCGGGGGAGATGTATACTTTTTTAATGAAGCCTTTCTTATCCTTGCGCTGATAGCGGCAATCTACCGCATCCAATGGCGTGAGGTAAGTAATGTATTCACCCGTGCGGCTTTGGGTTAATTGCGCAAAGGCATTGTAGAAAGTATAAAACTGAATACTGGTCGCGCGGATATAAGTATCGAGGTCGGTGGCTTCCATCCAGTCCTCAATTTCAGAATCAATAATACGCTGAAATTGCTCTTCGCCTTTTTCATCTACCGAAATAAGACCATAAGCCAAACCACCACTGTAAAGAGCGCGGGCTTTCCAATCGAGGATAGGTTCTACTAGGGTAACATCGCCAATTTGCTCCAGTACCCATTGCGGGTAATTATTATCGTCGCCCCAGTTTTTAATCTCCTTATTGTCCTTGATTTCGGGATCAATAAGCTGACGCGGTTTAGGATCGAGCGCGGAAGCAAGCAGCATAACCGCATCATTAAAGAGCATAGCATATTGCTGCTCGCCCATGGGTACCAATTCACTCATGGTATAACGGGGGTTTCGTTAAACTCGGTAATAAGGCGAATAGGCACCGAGTAGATGTGTTGGTCGGCTACAAGCGGACGAACACCTACAAGGCTTTTAGAATATTGGTGCTGGCGGGGTAAACCACATCGCACCGCTTTGGGTAGTCTGATGCGCTTAAAATGCTTGAAGTCCCGCGAAGCAGGATAGAAAGAAATTTGAAAGGCTTTAGGCATGCCCGATTCATCGCGGGCATCCATCTGCGCGAGCGCTTCTTTAAGTTTTATGGGTTGTACACCTTGCATGGGGGCAAGATGGGAGGAGCGGGAGGAAGTTTATAGGACAGGATTATCTTTTATCAATAATAATCCTAGCATCAAAAATTTTTTTCTCAAAAACTTCCAGAGCGAATTTAATCGAAAACATTCTTTCAAAGCTATTGCTGTCATAGAAATTTAAAATTCTCATTTTTGTCAGAAGTTCAGAGCCCTGTTCACTCCTGCTAGAAAGGAAAAGACCAATTAAGGAAAATTGCGCCGGGTCTAAATTACTTTTGAGTATATCAACATATCTTTTTCTCTCGTTTTCCAAGCTGCTCTCAAAAATAATAAACACTATTTGCTCTAACATTTTGATGAATGGTAATGCATTATTAGCTCTATCATGAAAATTTTGGATTGCAGCAGTGTCAAAATAGATTAGGGCATTTTCTAAGTCTTGAATATTAGCCATTTGCTCCTTTATATCATCTTCAATAAGATCAACTATTTTATAGATCGCATTTCGCCCTTGATACACTTCTTTAATGAATTTACCTGAATCAAGCCTTCCCTCTTCAAATGTAAATGTGTTGATTAATTCGTTAAGCGTATTTATCATACTGAAAAAACTATTTTCGAACCTTTGAATTCTCAAGGTCTCGCTTTGTTCCTTGAAGACTTTTCTTGTCTCCGCGAGCTCAACTTGCTGTAATTTAAATTCATCTAATTGAGCTGATAAAATCTCGCGATTAGTTTCAAAATCCTTCCTCTGTTCGTGTAAGGCCACATAAAACATAATGACTCCAGCTAAGGCCCAGAGTGACCCAGCAATTCCTCCTATGAAATCTCCAAATTGCCCAATTAACTCATTGTCAACTGGGCTTGCAGAAAAGTAACTTCTAAAAGGAAGCAGCAGGACTAAACTAATCGCAATTACAATTATACCTGCATTGATTAAGTTTTTAGCGAAACGTAGGCTAAGAAAATTCATCTAATCAAGTTTAAGTTCTAATTCCGCAAGTTCTGCTATTTGGCAGAAAAGGTCAAGACTTATTTTATAGTTGGCCGATAAAGCGCGGGAAATATTCCCCTGGGGGAGGTTTAGCGTTTCCGCGATTTCAATTTGTGTAATTCCTTTTTCGCGAAGCTTGGACTTTAATTGAAGTTTTAAAGATTCGCTCATTAATAAAATGGTCATATTCCTTTGAATGTAAATGTTAGATCGCTGCCCGGCTAGGGCAGCGATGCGCGCGCGGTGTCAACTTGTTGCGCCGCGCGCGCAAAAATTTTTGCACCCCACACAAATTTCTTTGCGTGTGGTGCAAATTAGTTTAGATAATTTTAAAAATCGCCTTGGCTTAGTTCGGCGGCCATTTCTCGCGCTTTGGGGCGGTCTTGCGGTCGCTGGGCTTTAGCCTCTTTGCGTTCTACTTGGGCATTACTAAAGAGATAGGCCAAAGGAAAAAATTTATACTCTTGGTCTTCTCCGCCTTCTTGCTCTGCGGCCTTGGTTCCTTTGCGCTTCTTTCCCCAAACGGTAAAAGCGCGCGCGCCCTTCTTCACCTGAAAACCTTCTTTGTTCCAGTCGCGTAATAGCTTGAAATCAAAATTTTCTTCATCGGTGTAAAAGTGGCTAATGATAATATCATTTAAAGTACTGTCTGCTAATTCTTCGACTTCGTCGCGCATCTCGCGGGCTTTAACACTTAAAGTAATTAGTGCTTTTCTGCGGGCATCTCTCCGGCTATTGTTCTTATCTTTGCTTTCCATAATTAATTGATTTAATTCGATTAGATTTTTAAGCCCTACCGGTGGCAGCCAGTAGGGCTTTATTTTTTACTAGGCTAAAATTTCGGCATCTAAGGCGGCAATGCGTGCCGCTACTTTTAACTTTAAATACTCTTTAATGTCGTCCACGGTGGCAGGGTCGCTAATGGATAAAAAGACATTGCGCCCCGTCTGAAAAGTGAATTTTAAATCACTCGCGTACTCGGTCGCGAAAAAGTCGCTTTCTTCGTCCGTTTCTACTTTTTCCAGTTTATCCGCAACGCTTTTAAACTTCGCGCGCATTTGAACCTTAGCGTGCAGCTTGTGGTAAAATTCAATTTGAGCCTCAAGGCTTTTCTTTGCTTTGGGAGCAGTGGCAGCCGCTCCGCTTTTCTTTACGTTTTCCATAATTAGTATATTGATTATCAATTCTTTGATACTCAAATATACGAAATATATATCAAATATGATATATTTATAAAACATATTTTGTCATTTTTTTTTGGGTATTGTTCTCTAAATCAATCAAATGGCCGTCAATCTCGCAGAGTTGACTGCCATTCTTGGACACCGTCCCTCGACTGCGCCCTGAGCCGTTTTGGCAATTGCCTCTTTTTGATCTGCGGATATATGAGCACGCGCCATGGCCGCGCCGCGCTCCCCCCCTATTCTATGGCTCGCCCAGAATAGGGAGCAGCCCCCTTCCTATGGGCTGTCAAGCGTAAGCTTGACCATAAAAAAAGCGCCGCAGCGCTTTGAGTGGGTGATCTACAGATCGCCCTCGTCACGAAAGCTATAGTAGGAGTTTTCAGTTAAGATGATGTGATCTAAGAGAGCAATGTCTAGCACCTTACCGGCCTCATTAATTTTCTTGGTAAGATTAAGGTCGGCTGCGCTGGGTCTTAATGATCCACTGGGGTGGTTATGCGCTACAATGATGCTGGTAGCAAGGCATTTCAAAGCAGTAGCGAATACCATCCGAAGATCAACCACGGTTGCTGTGAGTCCGCCCATACTAATCATGCTAACGGACTGTACCTTGTTGGCATTATCGAGATATAACACATAAAAGCGCTCGATCATATCAAGGTCGTCTTCCCAGATGGTCCTAAAGGTTTCAGCGGATGTTAGGCTCGATTTTATAGCCTGATTGTTTACGGGAGTTAGCTGGTGCTCTTTGATGTAGGAGAGCTTTACTTCACGAATGGTGTACATAATTTGAGATTTAATTTCGGCAAGGGATAAAGCGCAGCCATCGCCAGAGTAGGCAAGGCACGAGTCGGAACGCCGAGAGGCGTAGCTACCTTCGCCGAGAATTATCTCAAATGGACATCAAACGTGAGGCTCTAATACCAAAGAGTATTAGCTACCTAAACAAGCAATTATCGAGCTTATCCGCTTAAAGCATGGGCAAGAAGGGGGACGACTCATCGAGGCTTTGGTGGAATTTCCCGAAAATCAAGGTATCACCGGCATCGCTTAAGTGGGTGGATTCTTCGGGTTTAACCTTGGGATCGCGTTCGGATGATTTGTCTTTGCGAAAGCCGCGTTCCGAAGCTTTGAGCGGAGCACCCAGGGCAGACATTTCCCAAGCGGCGCAATTGGTCTTGGAATAGCGAAATTTAGGCAGGCGGGGTTCAGACTCTCGTAAGAACAAATTAATAAACTCGTACTTGGTTTCGTGTCGGGGAGCCTGACCGATATACTTTTCAATAACCTGCCAGCCATTTTTACGGAATGTACTTAAAACGCGCATGTAATAATTGAAATCCGTAACGCCACTGCTGGGCAGGGCGGTATGATCGTAATAGTAATACACCACTTTGGTGGGGTAATATTTAAAGTATTCGCAGAACTTCTCCACCACCGCATCAATCAGCTGCGGGTGTAAAACATAAAAGCTATTGAGGAAGCGATACTCCTCGCCTACTTCTTGGCCTACCACCACACAGTTAATCTTATCACCATAATCGAAAGCAATATCTAAGGGCTGAGCGCCGATAAAACCATTGTCGTGCCGTGAGTCTTGCGAGCGCAGTTTTTCATTTTTTAGATCACCAATAAAGCTATCGAGGTACTGATAATTAAACCAATCTTGGCCGTGATGGGTCGTATCTAAATTGCCATAAAATCCTTCTTCTACACCGAGCAGCTTTTCATTAAGAATGGAAGTGCGGTATTTTACACCCGAAAGAATACGGCGCATATCGGAGAGATATTCGGGGCCGAGCACATCTAAATTGTCCAGGGCATTCGCTTCTGAATAGAAGATCGAATATTTATACTCATTACCCACTTTACGGGGCGAACGCAGCTTGGTTAGTTCCTGCTGCAGGCGGTTAATTTTAATTAAGGTCGCCTTATGCTGCGAACCTTTCTGCTTAAGCAAGTTTTTACGATGCAAGTTTTGCTGAAGCTGCAGCTGAAGGATCAGTTCTATTTGCTGCTCATCCATTTGCTGGGCCATGTCTAAAATCCACTTGGAAGCAGGATTAGTAGGCATATCGGTGGTATAGCATTCGCTCCGGTAACAGGCTAAATGGCCAAAGTAATTGCGATCGCCCCGCAAGGCAGGAATCGTTTCATCGTCTAGTCTTTCTTTGTTTAAGAGCTTGGCTTCATCGCCGCCCAGGGAAGCGAGGGAAAGACCGTTAGAGCTGCCCGCTCTGTCTTGACTAATCAATACATTACAAGCGCCGTTAAACCAGTAAATAGCATATTTACTGTCTAGCGGTTTAGTGCGTGGCGCTTGCCATTTCCACATGCGTTTAAACTTTTCGCTGGGCTCGCGGCCGAAAACAAAGTGCTGGCCTTCGTGGTAGCCCATTCTATTCCACATTTGGATAATTGGCGGCAGGGTACGCACCAACAATTGCTGAAAGGTAGAGCCGACAATACCATGTTGCCCCCTGGGCATTTGGCGAGCATTTTCAATATACCAAGGCGCCAGCACACCAGTCGTTTTTCCTGTACCACGCGCCCAAACATTATAGCTTTTACTGGCACTTACTAAATGGTGGGTAAGCTGGGGCACATTAAAGTGGAGGGCTTTAGGTTTACTCATCGTCTTCAATTTGGGCTTCCTCGGCTTGGCTATCCCACCAATCGCTCACTTTTTCTAAAAGCTCATCTTCGCTGGGCGGATCTTGGCCAACCTGCTCGGGCAATACCGCCATAATAATGGGGTGGAAATCGAAATTAGAGAGATCGGGTAGCTCAGGGTCTTCTTTGTCTAGTTGGTGTAAGAGAATGTAATTACGGGTAGAAGCGCCCAGGGCTTTGGTATCTTTTTTAGCGATGGCCAGCTCTCTATCCTGGCGAATCATTTCATCAGCTAGGGCGCGTTTTAAATCTTTACTCATCCGCAGCAGCGGACCAAATACACGCTCCATTAAACGCAAATCGCGGTAAGCGGTAACCTCTGAATATTGGTAATGATTCATTAACATTTCTACCACCTTGGTCTGAAACTTATATTCTAAAAGCCAAGCTTTGGCCTGCACAATGCGGTCTATCTTTTCTACCAGTTTAGCTTTAAGCGAAGCTTTGGGAAGGCTACCATCTAGGTAGCCAATAATTTTTTCGGCATCGGTATTAAAGCCCAGGTGATCTACTTTATGTTTGGTCAACTGTCTTTTGGAACTCATAATCTTGTAATAGTTTTTCTACGAAGCTTTGGGCGGGGCTGCTGCCGTTTCTAGCCATAGCGAAAGCGTTTTTACGCACTTCGTAAATGGCTTTTAAGCGTCCTTTGTGGTAGGCTTTGTATATCGGGCTAATCGGACTGGTGGCGGCGGCTACAAAAGCTTTTTCCTCTTGCTCTAGCACAATGGCGCATTGCTTTTCGGTAAAGAAAACCGCGGCCAGGTCTTCCAGCATCTGGAGTTCTTCCTCACTTAGCTTTGGCCAATTCATCTTGCATCCATTTATAGTGAAACTGAAAGCTTTGGGGATGGGTATCAATAATACCCACCTCGGTTTTAGGGTTGCGGGTAAGGTTGGCCGAGCCGAGAACCACCACTTGCCACTGGTCATTATGTAGCAGGCAAACTTTAGCATGTAGCTTGGCCAGTTTTAGGGGCTGAAATACATTTTGCGCCAATTGGAAAACCGTGGGCGTGCGCTCGCTAATGCGTTCGCTAAGAATGCAAGCGGCGCTAAGCAATTGTCCTTTTAGTTTTAGGTTGAGCAAAGCCCGACAAGGATCTTCCGTCATGCTCCAGGTGCTAAGTATTAAATGAGCGGGACCAATATGCAGCAGTAGGTGGCTAATTAATTGGTGACTGCTCCAGCTACCGCGAGTAACAAAGTGGATCAGCTGCTCTTGCTCCAGTTGAGGGATTTTAGCCGCCAATACTTTCGGTCCCCCTATAATATCGAGCTGCTTGCTGGGCTTAAGGCTTAGGGCTTGGCTTTCGCTAGATGCGGGGGCGGGAGCAATTTCGCTATCAAAGAGCATGCGCGAGAATTTTATCGAGTTTAGACAGTTCTTGCCGCCACTCTTGGCAAGCGAGGTTTTTTTTAGGATTGCCCTGATGTTTAGAAAGGTAGGTACGCAGGTTATTACGGCGCTTTAGCATTTGGGCTTTATCGAGCTCTGGCTCTAAACCTTGGGCTTGGTATTTATTAGGCAATACCACCTGATTTTCTTGCCAATAATTAAGCAGGCGCCAGATCTCCTCAATTTCTTGCCAGGCATTCTGCAGGGCAAGCTTTATATCGAAAGCCTTTTTACGGTCTAGGTTATAAGTAGCATCTAAAAGTGGGTGCAGGTGGTTTACCTGGGCATATAATTTACGTTGTTGCTGATAAGCTGGAAAGAGGGCTTTTGGGTAATTAACTTTACCAAGCTCTACATTTTTTACAGGAATTTTTGATACGACATTTGCCGTATTTTTAGGTTTTTGGGGAATAATTAGAGCAGAAATTTCTTTTTCCAGTCTTTGGCAATTGTAAAAACTTTTACCTTTAGCGAGCAAACGCCAGATTAAGGGACTAACCTTCGCATTCTTAAGAATTTCTAAGCCAATTTCATAATCCTTGGCGGATTTTAGCCACTGCTGTGCTTCCATGTAGCGAAGTAGGTAAATGGCAATTGTTGAATAAAGGACAGGTATAATGCTTTTTAAATCGAGTAATTTAGACTAGTAGAAAATGGGGATAGATATTCATAAGAAACCTTTTGACGAAGGGACTAAGGCGAAATTGTCAATCTTTCAAGATTACTTAAAGGAATGGCTTCCTGTTTTTCTAGCAAGGAAAGATATAATTTGGCCAACAATAAATATCTATGATTTTTTTGCAGGTCCCGGTTTTGATGAAAATGGAGAGAGGGGAACACCAATTATAATTCTTGAGCAGCTTCTTTTTTATTTAGATAAAATTCAGGATAAAAACCTAAAAGTCAATATTTACCTAAATGAATTTAAAAAAGAGAAGAAGGAGGAGTTAGAAAGACATATTGAGGAGTACAGTTCTTTGCCCTTTTCAATTACAATAGAAAGTTTAGACTTTAAAGAAGCCTTTGATGGACAATATCCTAAAATGGGAATGAAGGACTGTGCGAACCTCCTTTTTTTAGATCAAAATGGTGTCAAACATATTAGTGAAGAGGTTTTTAGTAAGATGATAAAACTAAAAAGAACTGACTTTCTATTTTTCATATCCTCCTCTACAATTAAAAGGTTTCGTGATCACCCTAATATTTCGCAACATATTAATATTGACTCAGGCGAAGTTGGCAACACACCTTACCATAAAATTCATAGAGTAGTTTTAAGTTATTATAAAAGTCTGATTCCAATTGGACAAGAGTACTACCTAGCACCATTTTCAATTAGAAAAAATGCAGGGTTGTATGGTTTGATATTTGGGACTGGTCATGTTTTGGGAATGCAGAAATTTTTAACAACCAGTTGGAATTTGGACCCAGAGAGGGGTGATGCTAATTTTGATATTGATGAAGACAATTTAATAGATGGCCAAATAGACCTTTTTTTGGGTGATGTAAGAAAACCTAGAAAAGTTGAATTATTTGAGAGCGAGTTGGAAACTAACATTTTGAATGGAAGTTTAAAGACGGATAAGGACCTCTATTTATTTGCTTTAACTAGTGGTTTTTTACCAAAACATGTAAAGAGGGTGTTAGATAAACTTCGAGAAGAAAAGAAAATCAAAAAAACCAAGGTAAATTTGACCAGTAAGATTTGCGCAAAAGGTGCAAAATTGACTCAAATTGAACAGTATCAAAATGGCACAATCTAGCATAGAGTGGACAGAAATGACTTGGAACCCGACAACCGGATGTGATAAGGTTTCGCAAGGTTGTAAATTTTGTTATGCTGAAATAATGTCTAAGCGACTCCAAGCAATGGGAGTCGAGAAGTACAAGGATAATTTCCAAGTCCGAACTCATGAATCTGCATTATCGGTTCCTTATACTTGGAAAAAGTCAAAGGTTGTCTTTGTGAATTCTATGAGTGATCTGTTTCATAAGGACGTACCTCTTGAATTTATCCAAAGAGTGTTTAAGGTCATGAATGACAATCCTCAGCATGTTTTCCAAGTTTTGACCAAACGAGCAGAGCGATTATTAGAGCTGCACGAGGAACTAAAATGGACTCACAATATATGGATGGGCGTTTCTGTGGAAAATCAAAAAGTTGAACCGAGGATTGACGATTTACGAAACATTGGAGCACGCGTGAAGTTCCTTTCACTAGAGCCCTTGTTGGGCCCTTTGCCTAATTTAAATCTGACGAATATTGACTGGGTAATTGTTGGAGGAGAGAGCGGCCATACTCCTAGACCTATGGATCCAGAGTGGGTGATTGATATACAAAATCAGTGTTCTGATGCAGATGTTGCATTTTTCTTTAAGCAATGGGGAGGTAAGAACAAAAAGAAAAATGGAAGAGAGCTTAATGGCAGGACTTACGATGAAATGCCAGAAATTGAGCTCCAACAAAGTGTCTAGCTATTAGCAGAATATTTAGAAAAAGGGTGTGCAGCCGTCTCAAGTCCATGAGGAATCTTATTCCATGATGCTCCCCTTTTACTACATCACTTATTTACAAGACCGCTGCACTAACAGGATAAAATTAGGGTTTTTCTCTTACACAAGCCTTTCAACCAAAAGCTTGGTCTCTTGGCGGGATGTTACTAAAAAGCTAATTCCAGAATCTAGCCAATCGTTTTCTATTTTTTCAATTGGAAGCCAGTCGCTTTTAAAGAAACTAATAAAGACGTCCGACCGCATGAAAATATAGCAGTAGTCATTATTAAGGCTAGTCTTAAAGAGTCGGCCCCCTCTAAAAAAGTTGTTACTAGTTTCCTCCAGTTCAACTACTGCAGGAAAACGTGTTTGGATGTAAGCAATATGTTCTTCCATTAGTTTTGGATGCTTAGGTTTTCAAACAACTCCGGCTATTTTATTAGCTCTACATCCAGTTTACCAAGCTTAATATTTACGAGCTTAAGCTCTTTTTTAGAGAGTTTTCAGGCGCACAAATTGTTTCTGGTTTTTACCAAGTTCTTTTTTGGTACCGTAGATCTCCTTTCTCATGATATTTTTCTCCGTCAACAATTCTTTGCGATTGGTGGTAGTGCCATGGAAGTGGTTGTAAAGGCTGTATTTTTAGTTAGTTAACTCCTCACTGTCGGAGCGTAAGGAAGATATCCAACCATAGATATATTGCTCTGGTATGAAGATCTCATTTCTACCTCGTTTTTTACTGTTTTTCGACACTTAAGTATACCGTACTGTAAACTCTAGTATCTAAATGATACTTAAAGTCCGTAGACATATATCCATCAATATTCGATGTTTGTGAATAAATCATGGCCATGGGGAATCCTTATAGCAGAACGGACCAGGATCTTTTAAATGATATAGGTGCGAGGATAAGGATGATTAGAACCAACCTTGGATTATCTCAAGAAAAACTATCATTTAAAAGCGAATTGGACAGAACATATATTGGTTCTGTGGAGCGCGGTGAAAGGAATGTATCTGTAATCAACTTAAGAAAGATTGCAAAGGCTTTAGACGTCGACATAACAGAATTATTCAAATTTTAGATGAATCCAAAATACAAATTAGCTCCCAAGTCAATTACCAATTTAACTGAAGGGGAAGAGTTAGCAAGTCTACTCCAAGAAGCAATAGGTAAAGAATTCAAGATAGTGAAAGCCGCTCGGACAGATGGCGCTAATACAAGAAAGTTTATTGCTTCAATCCTTGAAAAAAGAGGATTTATTGATCGGGCCAATTTGGAAGAATATGAGATAGTACCTCCTAAGAAAAAAGGTGTACCTAAAATTTTATTGGAGTTTATAGATACATACGCTGTGACAAGTGGAAGAAGCTACAATTTACAGGTTTGGAACAGAATCCCAGACAGTAATGCACTTCTGGTCAAATATGAAAATGGAGAGAGTCTCAAGTGTGAAGATGTCCGGTTTGTTTTTATGAAAGTTGACATGGAAACCGACACAGTTTCATCAATAATTATTGCTTCTCCAAAATTTATCGTGCAAAAATTTGGTCGATTTGGGGTTAAAACAATAAAGCACCAATTGCTAATTTCTGGTAAGGTTAGAAAGGCGTTAATTGAAAGTGATGACCGAATAATGTTTTTTCCAGATTCAGCTAAGTTATCTGATAAGGTTAAAACTACTTACTCCAAGCCCAAGTCTAGCATGACGGATGAGCCGAAAATAGAAGACCTATTCTCACTTGAGTTATTAAGGGATTTAGTGGCAAGAAATTTAATAGGAATGACACTCGATGCTGGAGCAACAAAAAATCGAGGGCAAGCATTGGAGCGTTTGACATTAAATATGTTGGGTTATGATTTGAATGAAAGTGATTTATTATTCGGAGGTTATCCAGACATTAGAAATCAGCTTTTAGAGGTCAAAGTACAAGATACTCAGACTGTTGATTTAGGGAAGTTTACCCCAGCTTTGGAAGAAGTAATTGTAGAAACAGGTAACTTGACAACTTTTGATGTAAGATATTTGATAGCTTTAACTAATCCCGAGACTTTGGAGATAGAAGGAGTAATTCTTTGTCCTGGAGAGAAGTTTGGAGACTTATTTTCGTATGTTTCGGCAACAAGCTATAAATGTCAAAGGTCAATACCAATGTCATTTTTTGAGAGCTATCAGGGTCAATCTGTTTTTATTCCAGATTAACTACAGGTTCAACGCCAAAAGCTCTAGCTACTAGTTCTTCTAGTCGATTTTCAAGTAATTTAATTTCACATTCATTAGATGTTTTGTTCAATTCTTTTACCACTTCGATGATCTCAATTGAATGAGGGCTTTTTAAATTAGGCAACGGATATTGCTCAACGTACTGACTAAAATATCTTCTTCTACCAGCATATAGTTTATTGCTAAAATTCAGATCATGATATTTAGTCATTAAATTAGAATTGGCTATACCTTGGATTAGTAAAAGTTTGTCAACATCATTCTCGTTTTCTGCTAAAATCCAGTAGCAATTACCATTAACGATTTTAGATTTTTCATCAAAATAAAACCGAGGTTTTAAGCTGATGTCTGGAAATACCAATTTTGGTTTGTACCAGAAGTCAGGATTTTGAGGAACCCATATTTCAAACCATTCTCTTCCAGCTTCTATAACATATGTGCGGCCTTGAAGTCTTTCTTGGTGACTTAGAAAGTACTGTTCGGCTTTAGGGTACTGATTAAGCTGGATAGTCTTCTTTTTACCATCTTCGACAAAATGAGTGTATAGGACCTTCAGCTTAACACTTTGATTAACATTCCATCTGTCAATGTTTTCTTGAGAAATAAGGTCTTTTAAAAGCGATTCTTCAGGTTTGTTTTCACCTAGCTCATCCCAATTTTCGCTTATGAAAACTTTATCCGCCGTTGTTTTTATTCCTACTCTAACCTTAAAGAAATCTTTTATTTGGTTTTTTGAATTTTGCTTTATCGTTTGGCACCAAACAGCTTCCTGTTCATTTAGCATTTGCCAAGCGGCACTATTGCCGTTTCCGCTCTTTAGGATACCTTGTGTTACTTTATATGTTTTATCATTTGTTTGAAAGTATCCGGATGAACTAAGTTTTAAAATCTCATAAATAGTAGATGCCTTTACAACCGAACCTTTATATTCATTAAAATCTTCATAAACTTTAGTAAACCTAGTTTCAGAAATTTGGCGTTCTTTTTGGGACTTTTTTCTGCCAATAAGAATAGCAGGTAATACAGCTGCACTGAAAAGCTTTGTGTCACCTAGGTCAAAAACTTCAAGTATTTCATAATTATCGGCCAAGTATCTGCGGATGCTTTCCCCTCCTTTTGTTGAGAAGTATTTATTAGAAGTAATTACACCGATTATGCCTCCTGTCTTTAATGCCTCTGTCATTGCTATTAAAAAAGGATAGTAAAGATCAACTCTGCCTTTAAGGTTGAATTTATTAGCTAAGTATTGAGCTTTTTCGCTCCCTAAAATCTGAGTCCTAACATAAGGTGGATTAGCAATGATTACATCAGCGGAATTGTTGATTAAGCTAGGTTCATATTCCTTGACAAGATTCAATCTTACTTGATCTGAATTAATATCAATTACCTCCAGAAAATCATTTTGGATTAAATTAGGTTGATAATAACCCTCTTCTTTAAGTCTTAAACGTGCACTTTCAAGGTATTCAAAACTTGTGTCAAAGCCAGTTAATGCAAATTTCCCTTTTCTACTTTCGATCGCACTTTTCATTGCTATTAGAAGCTCTCCATCGCCACATGAAGGGTCAAGCACATTAAGAAAGTTGTCAATATTTACATGCTTCAATATTTCATCAGCTAAAAAACTAGCCAGTTTTCTTGGTGTAAAGGTGGCTCCGGTGTTTTTGATTTTTTCTTGGGCGTTCATTTTGCGAATTTAGTTTAAGTCAATAGCTCTCCAATAAGAATTTTACTATTAAAAAAGCCCCCCTTCGTGTCAAACGCCAGTGAGATGGAAGGAGGGCTTTCTATAAAGATTGTGCTTCGGGCGTTTTGACTGTGCAAATATTGCACAAATATTCTATACACGAGATTAAAACGCACAATAAATTTGCTAAACAAGATTTTAGCGCTTAACAACTTATATCCCATCCTTTGTATTTTAGCCGTGCTTAACGGAATCGCGATATTCCAAAAACTCAATCGCATTTAAAATAACCCAGGGTGGGGTAGTTATACATTGAAGGCTATCCGCGATTTCGGTTCGCCGATTCCGTTAAGCACACCCTGGACCTTTTTTAACCTTTAAACTTTCCATAATGCTTAACGGAAGTAAAGAAAAAGAAGGGACGAAATCTATGAGTCCCAAAGAACTGCGCCAGCAAATGCGCGCGGTGGTAAAAGAGGCCACGGCCAATTTTAAAGCCCCTAGCGATAATGCCCTCGAGGCTTTTATGCGCTATTACACCCAAAGCCAGCAAGGCGATTATCACAAAGCCCAAATATTGGAGCAGCTCCATGATCTGGACCCCTCAGTCAACACCATACAGCACTTAGCTAGCTTACAAGATGGTGAGGCGCTACAGAACTGTGCTACTCTTTTAATAGACTATGCCGTGCGCTGTCCCGATTTAGATCTGGACGAAAGCGAAACACCACGTACCATGGCCAGCATTATTAACCTGGTCGTATCCCTAGCGGTAGATGCTAATAAGAAGTAGAAATGAAAAACCCCGGTCAAGTGATCGGGGTTTTTTGGTTTTTTGCAGCAAAGTCTAAGACTTGGCTCATAGGTTCACAATCTTTTTTATTCAATACCCTTTCTCTGAATTTTTCTTTATCATCAAAGCACATACTTATTGCTAAACTCTTATCAAAATAGTCGTCTGTCCCAGTTTCGGGGTTTTTGTAATAATATATTTTAATGGAACGGCAATTTTCATGATTGAAGAGAGTCCTTAAAAAAGTTCTATCACTATCCCCACATGAGTGGCCCATTAGAATAACTTGAAATGGTTTTTCCTTTAATTCCCGAGTAATTTTCTGGTAGGTCCGTGCTTCGAGGTACTTATAAGATTTGATTAACTGATAAGCTTCTTTTGGTGCTTTTCGTTCCTCAAACTCAATGTAGCTCTTGTTTTTTTCATCACCATAACCGAAAATCATTTTCTGACCATTTTCCTTGTCATCCCCATCTAAAACTCCATGAATATTATAAAAAGAGCTTTTTTCGACCCATTCATACGACATCGACTCATAGTACTGTCTAAGTAAATATGTATAGTTGAAATTTATGAACATGTAATTTTCAGGTCTAATGCTATCAGGTATATTATCACTTATGAAACCGTCGTTTTTATTGATGTAGTCAGTTAATTGTCTATAGACGTCGTTGCCACTTCCTCTTGTAATTTCGTGCATCTCACTTTTGATATACTCTTGCAATTCAGCTCTTAAATACTCCATTTCAGAGTTTAATTCCTTTATGGAAGCCTTAATGCCTTTTTCTGATAAGTTGCTAGAGACAATTTGGTACAATTGTTTGAAATAAATGTCTTCCAAGTCAATCCAGTTCTCAACATTTATCTGTTCTGAAAGTGCTTTAAATAGGTCTCCTTTGTCAAATACTGAAAGTAGCTGATCTTTATTGACTTCAGCGAGTCTCTTAAGAGGTTCTTCTTTAAACTTATCATATGCATCGATGTTATCAAGACTATTATGCGATTGCAGGGTTAAAAAAGGAGATTGATAATACTGATTATATAATACGTCGTCAATAATCTTGTTAAGCAAGTGGTAGATGAAGTCACGGAACCTAAGCTTATAACCATGTGCTAGATCAAAACCATTTCCAACTAAAACAATCTTTTTAATTTTATCTACATCTGGTGTCTTATCACTCATTTATTTTGATTGATCAGTAAAAATCAAATGTAATGAATTCAATCTCTTAAACGATTGATCTCATCCCAGACACACCTTTTAAAGTGGTTCACAAATTCCCTATAAAAGTAGCCGCTCCTTTTTTCTTGGCCCGAGGTAATATACTGCAGGTAGTCATTAGCTTGGATCTTCAATACTTGGGCTAAATTTTTATTGTAATCGCCTTCTCCTTCAATGCCATTTTCAGTGGCATACTCCTCTTCGAGCAGCGTGACAACATGGTAAAATTCATTTTCATGGTCTATATAGCTTACTAAGCGTTTATGTAGGGCTTTAAGTCGTTCCAATTTAGTGCTGCTCATAGCATGGGGTTTTAAGATTACAAGCCAAGCTAAAACAAAAAAGCCCGACCAATGGGTCAGGCTAAGTGTTTAAACGTTTAATTCTCTTTCGGTTTTCGCTTCTTACGCAAGTAGGAGCAGCCTGCTGCATAAGCGCGATCTGCCCGTTCTTTGCTAATAGTGCGGAAGTCGAGCTTTTCACCCTTAAAAATAAGCACACCAGGCTTAATACCAATTAGGCTGTAATGCTTGCTAATATGGGGGCTCAACTTATCCAAATTAAATTGCCGCTACTAAAGGAATGTTTCCGGTGTACAGTTTTTTGTAATGGATAGCGGAGATCGTAACCGTGTTACCACGTTCGCCACCTTCTTGGCTACCGGTGCCAAAAGCACTGGTAATCATGGCGCCATTATCTTCCTCCCCTAATTGCACTACTTGGCCATCAGGCAGCGGAATTAAAACAATGTGCTTTTCAGCGCGGGCTTTGCGCAAAAGTCCTTCTTGCGCAGGCGATAGGTTGGGGATAAGACCGGTAAAAGTGAATTTATCGGCATTGCCACGCACGGCGCCCTGGTACTCGCTGTTCAATTCGTTTTTATTCAACTCCAGCTCCACTTTGTAAAAACGGCCACCCGTTTTAAAAGTGTGGTCGGTAGCAATTACGGCCACATCTTCCAAATTAGCGGCGGCAATGCCCCCTTCCTTTTGGATGGCGTCGAAAGTGCTTAAAGGCGCAAAGAAAAAGGCCAGTTTAGTGCCTCCAGGGTTGTCTTTGGCGGGTGCCAAAACATCGGTATAATCTGCCATGCTATTGCTTTTCGAGTTTCAAAATATTTTGTCCATCTAACTTTAAGATGGCTTCTACCAGAGCCTCATCACGCTTGAGATCACCAAAGCCAAGCTTTTGGTTTTTAAAGCGGAAAGAAGGCGTAACCACTATGTAGCGTTTCTTCTTGTGGTCTAAGGCTAAAATGCCTTTCTTCTCATCGTTCTTTTGCTGATTCAGCTGATCGATAGTAGCGTCCATATCATCTAGAGTAGCCAAAAGCTCCTCCGATTCCTTATTGCCCTTTAAAACGAGTTCTACGAGCTCGTCTTTGGTCAATTTTTGTAATTCTGTTTTCGTCATGCCTTTAGTTTTTAGAAAAGCCCCGCCAGAAGAGGCGGGGACATTTCGGGCTATTCTCCGGTTTCAAATTAATTAGGGTTGGTCGTTTAAGTAAAGCGGTTCCAAATCAGCGATTTCAAAACCGAGTAACCATTTGGCCGAAGTAAGATAGCCGTGCACGGTAGGCACAATTTTACCAATGGTAGGTCCGCCTTTACCAATAATGGTAGTTCCTACGCGTAAGTTGGCACGCTGCACATCTACAATTACCCGGCTGCTGTTATCTTGCCAAGTAGTAGGTACAATTTCCCATTTCTTATTAGAGCCATAAATGTATTTACGGCCATCGCCACTGCTGGAAGTATTGGTGGCACCAAAAACGTCCTGCTCGTGTTTTACATAGTTCCAAAAAGTGTCTTCGCTTACCAGAAAGGCACCGCCTTTTTTACGGTGAGCGGAAGTCATGTTTTGGTACATCAGCTCCATTTTGTCCAGGGCATTGGTATTGGTAATGGCACCCGTAGCAATGGGGCTGATATTCCCTGCCGTAATTTCATCGGCAAATATCTTGGCCGGACCATCAAAACAAACAAAGCCATTGGCTTCTTCCCATTTAGCTACATGCGAAGTTGGGGACTCCCCTGCATTGGTATTGCTAAGGCATTTGTAAAAGTTGCTGTCGGTAAACTTCACATAGTCTCCTGCAGAGTAAGTGCTGGCCGCATTAAAGTCTGGGGCATCTGCGTGGAATTCGCTGTGGTAAAAATTATCGTTAATCTCACTACTCAGCTTTTCCATTTCACGCGCCCAGAACCATTGTGCAAAAGGAATTTGCACCGCACCTGGAGCGACCATGTCGGCCAAGAAAGATTCAATTAATTCTTCCGGAACAATTTTAAAGAGCTTCATGCAATCCTCCACGTGAAGTTTGCGACCACTTAAGGTTCTCTCTTTACGACCGTTGGTTTCTACGTCTAAATCGAGAGGACGCATGCCTGACTTGGCGGTGAATTTAGGTAGTAATTTACCGTGGCGGCTTACATTTCGATCTACCGTAAGGTCGCTAAAGATGTCGAGGCCGTTAAGCATCTGCATCATAAACTTACGGTCGTACTGCCCTGCCCATTTTGCAATAGCTTCTACATCAGTAACAGGGGTGGCCATCGCTACTATTAGCCCTTCCGAGCTGTGGCTAGAGGCGAAGCCAATAAGCGCTGAACTGAGCGCTAAGACTAAAAGAAAAATCTTTTTCATTTCTAGTTTTTGGGGGTTAAGATTCAATACCTAATTCCTCGCGCATCGCCTTAAGCTGGGCATCTGCTTCAGAGGTTACAACTTCGCTTTCACCGCCATCGCTGGTGGTATCGTCCGAGGCTCCCGATTTAGGATTGGCGCCACTGCCTTTTTCAAGCTTGGCAATTTTGGCTTCCAGATCCGTAATAGACTGATCGCGGGTACTCACCTGATCTTTAAGATTGGCGAGCTCCTCTTCTTGGTCGGCTGCGGCCTGCAGCTGATCATTAAGAGCCTGCAGCTGCTCGGTAGTAGGTTGGTGGTCTTGCTCTGCATCTGCGGAAGCACTAAGACCGAAAACCGCTAATAAGGCGGTTAATTTGTTTGAGATTTTCATAGGCTCTTCCTGATTTTGGGTTGGGGTAGATTTAGCAGGTTTAGGTTTAAAAGATTCGAAACTATTTTTAAGGGTGTTTTGCAGTTGTTTGAGGAAGCTCGCTTGCGCGTCAGGCTTTTTTTGGAAAAGCGCCATTACTTCCTGGTAAGAAAGGCCTTCGTATTGAGCGGCTATTTCAGAACGTTCGGCAATAACTTCATCGATAAGACCAAGATCCTTGGCTTCGTCGGAAGTATAAAAGTGATCATCGTAATTCATGATCTCGCTTTGCACGGCCTCGAGGGTTTTACCCGTTTTGGCCGCAATGCTTTTGGAAAGGCCTTTGTCTACGGCACGCATCATATTGAGGCTGCCCTCAATTTCCTTTACATTTCCCCAGGCACCGCCGCTGCAGCAATGCAACATTGTAGTGGTGTTTTCGTGGGCCGAAACCTTTTTGCCAGCCATAAGAACAATAGCGCCCATGCTGTAGGCAATACCATCATTACGGGTGTTAATGGGCTTAGCCTCGGCATCTGCATTTTGGCTAAGGATGGCATTATAAATAGCAATGCCCTCGCTGATGCTTCCACCAGGAGAGTTAATTGCTAATAAAATGCTAGTACATTCGGGGTCATCATTGGCTTCTTTCAGATCTTGGCGAAAGCCTTTAGCGGTTATGCCAGAATCGTCCCACCAGTTTTGGCCGAACCTATCGTAAAGTAAAATTGTGCGTTCCATTAGCGAAGGGTAAAATTTCCCTACGCAATAATGGCGCTACTATAAAGGCAATTATAGGACTAGGAGAAGACTATCCGCCCTTTAGAATCTAAGGAATAGCGGGCATTTTGGCCATTCGATGCTATTATTTGCCCATCTGCATTAACCGCAAAACTTTCGCTTAAGTCACCTGCGTAGATGAGTTGACCAAGCGCATTGATGCTAAACTGGGGTAAGCTGGGTAAACTTAAAAAGTGGCTGGGCTGGGTGTGTTGTCCACTGAAATTGAGGGTGAAGCCTAATTGGCCTCCATAGCTTTCCGTTTTAAAAGAAACCGAAAGGCGGAGCGGCTCACTGGGGTCGTTGAGTAATTTGTGATTACCCAAGTGATCGCGGTATTTAACCAGGAGATCTAAATGCCGAAGCTTAAGCAAGGCTTGCCGGTTAGCGAGCAGGTCTGCAGGCAAGAGGCCGTTTAAATCTTTTTGGTAAAGTGCGCCATGTTCGGTTTCCGATTCGGTCTCTTCATATAAAGCACTTTCTTCAATAAGGGGAAGATCTAGCCAGGCATAATTGGGTTGAAATGAAATTTCCATTTCGGCCACCTGCAAGTTAGAAGTTTCGGGGAAGGATGCGATGCCAATAATGGGAATACATTGAATAGAGTCAATGCCACCCACTAGGGCCTCGGCAGGGTTTTGAAAAGTGCTCATATAATCGGACTGAAGTTCACAAAGTTTTTAAATCATGCGTCGCAACTGGGATTGGCCGCTTTTTCGGTAGCGGTAATAGGCTTTTCGCAGGGCATCGAGCGACAGAACCGCACGATCGTCGCTGTATTTTGCAATGAAGCGCTCAATTTCGGTGGTCATTTTACCCCCTTTGCGTTGGGCTTCACCGCGTGCGCAGATAAGATCCAAGCGTGAGAAGAGTTCGCGATACATAAGGGTTTCGATAAGCTGGTGAAAACGCTTGATGTTGGTGGTCGAAACAATCAGCCATTTGTTGCGACCATCGTAGCTTTTGCCGAGGCGATCTTGCGCCGGAACGGCAATTTCAAAAAAGCTGTTGTCTGCAGGCTTGGGCATGGGTTTATTAGAAACTTCAATTACCCCCATTAGAAAAACGCCAAGGGTACTGTTCGCCTGAATTTTAATTTCGCTGCTTTGGGCTTTGAGCTCATGCTGCATAAAGTTCATGAGATGGGCAGGAATAGGGATTTGCAGAATTACTCTGTTACTCATAGTTAATGTTTAAAAATATTTAGCGAACACCTTAAACGCAAGATAATTAATCTACTTGCCTTTTAAGCGTTTACTTATTCACTATAAGAGTCTTTTATCCTCACATTTTCAACAATTTAAAACAAGCGAATGCGCAAGATTATACCTGAAATAAAGCCAATTAGTAAGTAAGCATACCAGGGAATAAGATCCATTAGTTTTTGCCACCAATTACGAGGATCTACTGATATTAAGGTTTCGCTTTCGCGGGATTGGATATCCTTAATCGTTTCCTGCAGCTTGGTAATAGTTTGGTCTTGGCTGTTGCATTCGGCTACCAGTTCGCCGTATTTATTCTTCCAAAGGCGGAGCTCTCCCTTGGTGCGCGGGTCTGTGATCTTTAGGGTGTCGTATATTCTGCGCTCGAGGAATTCAGGCAAAGAAAGTTCGGTTTGCACAGTAAAGCCCGGCAGAGTCGTATCACGTATTTGGCGCTCTAGAAAGCGAAAAGTTTCGCTGGAGGTGGTAACACTTTTGGGAGTTTTACAGCTTGTAAAAGCCAGACAAATAAGTAAGCAGGAAAGGTATTTCATAGCTAATTCTTTTTAGAGATTTCCTGCACATTTTGGCGTTTAATTGCTGCCCGGATATAGTCCCAAGCATCGATGCCAAAAATGTCTTTAAAGTTCTCCAGTATCGAGCGTAATTCGGTCAGGGCCAAGAAGCCCGCCACCAAGCGCATAAAGGGAATGGAAGGAATGATTTTGCTTTCTATTACCCAAGCCGCCAAAAGGATTAGGCAATAGATGATGAGTTTATTGAAGGTGTTAAAAATTTTGGACCACTGGAAGGGTGCGCTCTTTTTAATGCTGGCAATAATCCCTGTAATCAAATCGATGATGATGAGAATAATAAGTGCCCCCGCTACATCATAAAGGGGTACCAGAATAGCGAAGAACCAAAGCACGAATTTCATAAAGAAATCTACATTGTCGTCGGCATTTAAGATGTTAAGGATTTGTTTGGGCATTATTGGTTCTATCTAATATTTCGACGATAATTTTCACTTCCACGAAAGCCAGAATTTGTTCCATCATCAAGCGGCTTTTGTTTACATCGAGGCTACCATCGGCATCAATATGTTTATGATCTTCACCTGGGGCGATGCAGCCGAGTAAGTCGTGCCAATAATTAGCTGGGTGAATTAATATCTCACTGCGCCCAGGTACATTTTGAATCCATAAGCATGGCCCGAACTTAGGCGAGATATGCTTAATTGCGGTATATGTGCCTGGAGGAATGCAACTAACGTATTTCTCATTGTCCTTCCAAGGCAATTCCACGGTTTTAAACTCAAGGAGATTGTCGAGCTGAGCGCTGAGCATTACGCCCGCGCCAAGGGTTTGCTTGGTTTCGGCTGCGAAACGGATTATGGTTAGGGATTCGGCTTTCATGGTTTAGACTTTGGTGCTAAAGTGACTGGTATCATAGCCTGCAGGAAGTACCAGTTTAGAAATGAATTCGCCCATTACTGCAGGGGTGGTTTCTTCGCCTGCTCCGTTGTAGGTAGCTGGGTTAAGTACTTCTTGACGGGGTGGGGTTACGATGAAGCGATCGTGAACAGAAGTACCCATTTGCTCGTAGTCTTCTGGGTAATTAGGGTAGATTGAGGAGCCATTGTGTTGTATGGATTTGATATCAGCTAAAACCATGGCAAGGGAGCCTTTAAGGGTTAGTTTGGTGTAGGTCATTTTAGAGAGTTTAAAGCTGCTATTGATTGAGCTTCGTTTAATGCGACTGGTGCAAAGACTAAAGCCTTTATAAAAAAATCAATTGAAGTCCCATTTATTGATAAGCTGGGGGTATTTAGAGTGAAATTTGCTGAGCCACTTATTTCTGGGTTTTCATTTTCGTTCACAAATACTTTATAATTTCCGTTTTGATAAGTAAATAATATTACTGACTCTCCGCCTGGTCTAAACTCTTGGGTAAATATGCCATCTACATAAGTTCTGATAGCTATATCCCCAGAAATGGTTGAATTGCCAAGGGCGAATCCATTTGTGGTATCGCCAAAAATTAAATAGACTTGAGAGTTCAATCTTGGCATGAGAGTAGTATTATACTTAACTGCTATAGTGCCCTCATTTCTGCCAATAACTTCTTTACTTATTAAGTCACCTAACAAAAATTGATTTGTAGAACGAGTGACTGAACTACCATAAGTAGGTATGTGTCCGGTATATTCATTTCCTTCAATTAACTGAAGGCCTGTTAACTGAAATGAAGTTCCATCGTTAACTCCTGAACTACCATTGGAAGAGCAAAGTGTTAAAAATAAATTTCCACCGACTTGACTTGTTCCTTTTACAATAACTAGCTTGATGTCGTTGTCTATCGTATCAATTTTTTTAACTGAAGAAACTCCTCCACCAGATGTCGGAACAGTTTCGGTTGATAATTGAATAACTCCAACACCTGCACCTGTTTCTCGAATTGCGATATAGTCATTAGATTCCGAAATTTTTACAAAAAAACTAATAACCCAATTTTCACCGCCGCTAAATAGACTATAAAGTAGTCCTACATTATCACCTGCTGAAATTTGGGTATACTTACCCCAATAATAGCTTGGGAATAATTCAAATGCTCCCTCATTTGAAGGTGTTACACTATTGTTATACCAATTTGCAGGGTCACCGGCGTTGTCCTCTAAGTTTTGAGCTTGCGGTCTCATTTTAATAACTGGACATCCATCTGAGTCATCCCAGTCTGGTTCATTCTCATCTAGCTCAACCAATTCACCATTTCTAAAAACAGTTGCCCCACTTGTCCCTCCAATGTTAGGCCGACTAAAATCGGCCTCAATTATTTCTTTGGTAATATCATTCCAAAACTGGAGTTTGCCATTTTTGGTAAAAGGAATTAAATGGGTAGTAAATGGTCCGAAACTCATTGCCAATTATTTTTTACAAGGGTGTATAAACAGGAAGTGTTAAGCGATGTGCCGCCAGCAGTTTCAGCGGCGGCTTTAATAGTGAAGGTCTTAGCAGTTTGTCCTTCATCACTATTGTCTTTAACTAATTTAGCTAAGCATTGCACAGAAAGAGCTGTACCGCCAGCAGCAATAGCAGCGGCGGCTATTTGGCGCGTTAAAGCATCAAAACCTTGTACACCAATACATGCGGATCCTATGGTAAAGAATAAACTCATGGGGTATTATTTAAAACCAGGTTATTTAAACAAGTCCAGCTTAACAATTTGCCACCTTTACGCGTGCCAGCCGCAGCAATTATCCGCGTTAAAGGTTCGTGGGTATTGGTGGTACCTGAAATTCCTGGAGCTGCTATGTTAGCCACTAAACCCACTAATCGCTAAAACCAGTTCCTACCAAGACATTGGCTAAATTCAGCGTAGTATCAGCATGATCTCTAATTTCAATAATGCGATCGGGTAAGTCCCAAGTGTTTGTACCAGGAACAGAAAGCACGCGGTAAGTTTCTTTGGAATCACCGGCATAACGCACGCTTAAGTTACCAGCTGCAGTGGCCTTTACCTTAAATCCATGCTTCCATTTACTCAGGTACTTCCCGGCAGTGAAACTGGGGATATCCGTCTGGGCAATTTCAAATATTACTTGATTGATATTCATAGCTAAATATTTCCTTCTACTAAAAATTCGTTTTCTGCCAGCTTGCGGATCATCACACTACGCCATTGGCTAACTATGGTTAAGGCGCCATTAATACCATTGAGTAAAACTCCATCGACAGGAATGAGGGTCACGGCCCCTTCGCCCAGACGACTAATTGTACAAGCGAATTCATCTAAGGCAGGATCCTCAATTGTGATATTGATGTCATTGCTAGAATTGACATTTACGAAAGCATTGTTTTCGTTTGCGCTTATGGTAAAGTCACTAACTTTGGGAGAACTACGCAGCTTATTGATCTCAAGCCACGAAGCCCCATTATAGGTTTTGATAATGGGCGGATTAAAGTTGGTATCTAACCAAACTTTAGAACTGTCAGCAGGGGCGTTATTGCCGTAATGGGTAGTAGTGATTAAAGACCAGTTGCCTGCTAGGTATTGGTAAAAACCTAAGATTGCCCAAGTATTGGGATCATTGGTACTTGTCCTAGCCCAAATCACATTTGTGTTGCCAGGAGCAGAAGTACCATATAGAATTGCGGCTGCTTGTCCAAGGTTTACCATGCAACGAATATGCAGGGAGAAAAGAGGTATTTATAGGACAGTAATTATCAAATTAATCGGCCTTCACCCAAACCATCTTCGCTTCCAGCCATTCCTTCATGCAATCTAGGTGATCTTCATCCAAGGCATAAGGACCTTCAAACTCACCAGTGCGCGCGGAGCGGATATAAAAGATAGTGCCCCAAATAATGGAACTTCCATTAAGGAAGTATTCGCGATCGGCTTGTTTTAGTTTTAGTTTGAAGTCAACTTCTAGGCTTTCCATGTCTTCTTGTTTAGGTGAAAAAATATTGAGGGGCTTGTTTTGGACTCTGACATCTCTGACACTTCTGACAAGACTGAAAACCAATTACTTAAGTCCTTAAAACAGCTAAAAAACCTGTAAAAGGTGTCAGAAGGTGTCAGAAACTCAAACCTCTTTCTGACACTCTCTGACACTTTCTGACAACTATTTTGCAGCATTATTAACATTATATTACTCATTATCAACATTTTAATAAGTTGTCAGAGATGTCAGAAAGTGAAATCGCTGTTTTGAAAATTTTCCTCCCTTTTCGAGACAAAAAAAAACTTGGGGTGGCAGGGGATTTTTAGAAAGGGAGATCATCTTGCTTCGGGTCATTTTTTGCAAATGGGGTGGCAGGGGAATTGGGTAGCTCGGGCTTATCTAGGTTTTGTGATCGCTGCCAGTCCATGGTTTCTATTAATTCGTCCATGATGCCAGTAGCTTTAAGGTCAATGCTCCAGGCGCTGGTGCGGTGGCCATTTTTACCACCATCAAAGCGGTGGGCGTTATGTTTCTCTAAAGCAAGGTCGCGGTCTTCGTTTATCATGTCGCTGATCTTTCCCTTGCTGGGAGCGGTTTCATAGTATTGCTTATACCATTGTGGAGCCACACGGTTATACGTGTTGGTCCAATTGAAGTACAAGCGATTATCTACAATATTAAAATCAAGACCTAAGCGCAGCGGCTGTTGATTGGTGCGGCATACAGCTAAGAAGCAATCCCACCACTTGTTATGAATACTGGCAGAGTTGAGTTTGCGAACCTGCTTATCTACTATGGATCTGAAATGATTCACAATTTGGGTCCAGCCAAAGGGAAACATCAAATGATCTTTCATTAACTCATAAGTAGCACCAAGCACGGCGAGGTTGCTAATAATCCGGCTATGGGTGGCCGCCATGGCCAGCTCGTTTTTCAGTTCCTTACTTACTCGGCTATAGGTGCTTTTAAAGGAATCTTCGAAATGCAATCGATGCTTCATAATGTCAACCGTGAGGTGACTAACGCCTGCTTTGTACATATCCTTCAGGTCTTCATAGTCCTTCATTTCTTTTACATCAAAATCCGTCTTGCTCATTTCTTCCCAAATAAGCCGGGTAATTAGCGCATCTTGATCGGGGTAATCGTTTCCCGTAAGGAAAACAGAACTGAGCACGGGAATACTTTCGCTCCCTACATGGCTATCAATCGTTCCACGCTTGTAGCCTCGTCTATCCCACATTCCTTTTAGCATACCATCAAGCTTGGCGTCGCCTCGCTTGTATTCGGATAGATGCGTAATAAGATTGCAGAATTGAGCCAATTCGCGCAATTGAGCTTTGGCAGTACTGGCCCCTCCCTCGAGGTTTATCGCCGTTTGCGGCAAACCGTAAAAGGATTGGCAGCATTCTATCAGCTGATCTTTACCTGTACTGGGCGGCCCATAAAGGAAGACCATGGGAAAGTTCCCAAGCTGATTGACCACTATATCCTGAAACATGCTGACCACGGTGAAAAGCAATCCGGTAATGGCATGATCTCGATGTACTAACATCATTTTTGAAGCGTAGCTGGTAAAAGTCAGCGACGAATCGCCAATCACGCGCACCTTCTTTTGAGCTTCGTATTTATAAGGGTTGTTTTTATAAACGCGGTTGGCACTGGGTACATAATAGGAGATTTCGCGATTATCCTCCTGTACTTTAAAAACGCCATTTTCATCAATATCCTTGGTGGGTTTATCAGGGAAGACCACTCTATTATTGAAGACAAAGAAGCCCGCCTTTTGCCATCCGAGTACATCGATTTTCTCACCATCGCCCATTTTATCAAAAAGCATCTGCAGTAGCTGAAGATGTTCCTGGCGTCCTCCTTTATAAAGGAAGTTTCCATGGCCAGCCACCACATTGGAAAAACTCATAGGGGTCATAAGGTTTTCACTTTGAGTGTCGAAGATCTTCTCTTTATTAAATACGTTGGTGATTCGCAGTAGTTTCATTGGGAATTTTTCATCATTCATGTGCTGAATGATTTCAATGCTAAAATTCGCTATCCACTGAAAGGAATAAGGCGTGTCTGATCCGCGCTTTACCCAAATACGATTGCCTGCTTGGAAGATCCCGTATTTCTCAATGTCTTTAGTAATATCTTTTAAATGTACTTTGCCTTCCAATTCTTTTGGCAGCTCATAAACATCATTATTAGCACTGCTTACATTTTCGGCAATTTGGGCTTCAGTTTCAATCTCTTTCAGCAGACGAGTAATGGTCGGGAGCTTACGACCGCTTTCTTTGGCAAGCCATTCGGTGTAGATCTCCTTCATTATATTGTCCTGCTCGGTGCTTATCACTTGGCAAAGGCGATGAATAGCTTTGGCTTTCGCAGCAAGATCAGAGCTATTGCTTAGCTCATATTCCATCAAGAACTGAAAGCCGTTCTTTTTAACCCCTGGTTCGGCAAACATCTCTGGCAAGCCATATTTTTCAATGGATCGGGCATACTCTCTCACAAATTCATCAGGGTCGCAGAAAGGGAGTAAAATAACCGAGGTACTAAACCCTGCTTTAATAAAAGCGGGAATATGTTCAAGAGCTGATTTCTGTCCAGCTGAATCACCGTCCATGGTAAAGCAAACTCTCGTAGTGAGCTTTCGCAATAGATTAATTTGAAAATCTGAAATTGCGGTACCTGAAGAAGCCACCGTATTATCAACCCCATGACGATGCCAAGCAATAACATCATTGTAGCCTTCCACTAGGTAGGCCTCATTTTTTGCGTTTATCGATTTAGCAGCCCGGTCTAATCCGTAGAGTAGCTTTTCTTTATTGTAAAGAATGCTATCAACGGGATTAATCCATTTAGCAGATTTTGAACGACCACTTAGGTCGCGTCCAGCGAAACCTACCAGAAGCTCATTTTTATCGCGAATTGGATAAATCAAGCGATTCCAATATTTGTCTTGACTATCTCCAATTAGACCTATTTCTCTCGCTTCCTTGGTTTGGCCTATCTCAGCGATTTTGGAATAAATGAAATCTTTCCCTGGTGCGAAGCCTAGTCCCCAATCTTTAGCTATCTCCAAATTATAACCGCGTTTCTCCAGCTCTAGCTGGGCAGGATGATCTTGGGGTAATTCCCACAGCGCTGCTTGATACTTGCTTAAGGATGCTTTTAAAAGAGGGCGCAGCTGCTCCTTCTTATTTTTTGTTTCTAGTGCCTTTTTTGCCCACTCGGCATTCTCATACTCTACCTGCAGGTTCTTAAATTCGGCTAGCCAGTGGATTGCTTCCGGGAAGGTTTTCCCTTTGGTTTCCATAATAAACGTAACTGCGTTGCCACCTTTGCCAGAGCTGAAACATTTGAATCGTTGCTTAACAGAGTCAACCGCGAAGCTCGGCGTCTTTTCATTGGTAAAAGGCGAATTGCAGAACCAAGTTTTCCCCCTCTTTTTTAGATCAGAGCATTGACTAGCGACTACCTCCACAATATCTACTTGTTCGTAGATACTTTCAATAAATGATTGTTTGATCAGTCCCATGATTGCTTGGTGCTTGGTTTATCACCAGATTCGCTGGGTTTAATGGGGTTGCTGTTGGATTTAATCATCGCTTGTCGTGCAGTGATTTTTTCAGCTTCTTCGTCAATTCGAAGTTGCTTAAATTTTTGCTTAGTCATATTAGATTTAGGCCTGTATTAAAAAAGCCTGCCGCACCAGACTTTATAACCAATCAACTATTTATGAAAGAAGCCTTGTGCGGAAGGCTATGAGTTTCCTAAGCTCCCCAGCTTAGGAAAGGCACACTAAAAACCAGTGGATAGATTATCCAAGGCTGAGAAAAGAGTTTGCGCTTCTTTTAAACCAGCAATTAGAGCTAAAAGAAGAAGAAAGCCACTCAGGGCACCAATTAAGGCGATGAGTTGAATGTCATATTTATTAATGAAGTCTTTCATGGTACCATATTTTTAAATTCAAAATTTCGCAGGGTTTGTGTTTTGACTTGCTGCTCCTGTAGATACTTTTTGATAGTGCGCTTTTCGTCATCCGTCCAGGACTGATCAAATACCAAAGAATTTAATTCCGCGGCTAAGCGCATATATTCCCGCGAGGCTAGGTCTTGAATGAGTTTATCCTTAATCTGCGTCATGATGAACTTTTAATTCGTGATTTGCCCAGGCTAAAAGATCCAGTAAGAATTGAGTATTGGATTTATAAAACTTGCTGTTTACACCGGGCGCAATTGTCAGGAGCTCGTTTTCCCAATTTTTAATAATTCGAGGCAGGTCTTGGTAGGACCACCGGTTGATGCTCCCCATGAAAGCATATTCTAAATGATTTAAAGCAATAAGTGTTTTCTGATCTTTACGATCCGTATATCTATTGATAATATGCTTTCGCTGCTTTATGTAGCGACGAATTGCATCAATAATGAGCCTTTTACATACTTGAGGAGCCTGCTTAATTGGTAGTCTTACAAGCTTGTTTTTAGTGCCTAAGTTTAAATAGAGAAAACAGTACTGGTTGTTTTCTTGCTTTAGCTGGACCCACGGAGAATTATTCATAATAGGTCCATTTTAGTCGCCCAAACAGCTAGTTCTTGAATTGATTGAATACCGGTTTTGGAGAAGACTGATTTCTTGTGCTTGTTGAGCGTAGAAATTGTTATGTTTAATTGGTAAGCTGCAGCTTCGCTAATTGGGTAGGGTCTTGAGCAAATTGTTCGTATCACATCGATCTCCCTCTCGGAAAGCCATCCGTGGCGCACTTCTAGAACTTGCTTAGTTATTGGTTTCAAAATGCATTGGCCATTACATTTGCAATTCCAGCATTCTTTTTTTGTTATGCCGTCTTTAAAATCAGGCTCCCAACTGAATCCGCCAAACTTGCATTTTACATAGATGAAAAGCCGATCCATGGTTTGTTTCGGTCCGAGTTTCTCAAAAATGTCCATGGCGGGCTCATCTTCTTCCATGTAATAGGTTAGCCTATTAAGCACGGATTGAGGCAATTCGGAGAATAGCATTTGTTGACCACCAACAATGGCCAAAAGGCTTTCCTGTTCAAAATCCCAAAGAAATTCAAGCTCATTGGCAGATAAGCCTGGTGGAATTTTACGGTCTAGAACTTCCATAATTATTGATTTTAGATTAGACTCTGTTATTCGGAGACTGTTTCCAAAGACAGCCTTTCCTCTTTTTTAAGTTCCGTTAGGAGCTCCATCGCTGCTTTCTTCACCATATCGTTGTGTTTGAAGCTCTTAAACCAGCCGCGGACATAGCGGTCCGAATAGCGGCAATTCTCAGCCACTTTAGGGATAGCTTTGCGGCCCAGTCTTGATTTCAGCTCTGAAAGGAGTTCCTCCTTGTAAAAAGGTGTAGATTTATGCACTTGAAAGGTGTCTTTTTTGTTCCGTTATTGTTCCGCTAAATAAGAGCATTAATCACAATTAAGCAAGAGTTTTAATCTTATTATAAGATTATTACGCTTAACAACTTATCAATCAATAAGATAAATTTGCAAGAGCAACCAGTACAGGATTCTTATGAAAGTGGATATCAGCAAACTCCTAGAGTACCGAAAGAAATTTGGCTACACCCAACAGCAGATCGCTGAAATGATGGGCGTTCATTACAGTACCTATGGTAAAATGGAGAGCGGGGAGATCAAGGTTGATATTGAGAAGGGGCTTAAACTAGCCAAGATTTACGGCGTAACACTCGATGTGCTTTTTGGAGGACAAGCGGAAGACTCACAAAATGAGGGGCCAATTAAACGCCCAGAGAATAAAGAAAAGCGAAAGCCTTTTAGACTAATGCTGGAGATCGATACAGATGCAAATGAGGATAAGCTACCAGACTTTATTATAAAGCTTCAGAAACTCATCGAGGAGCAGAATAATTCACAAGATTAAACTACGCAAGAATAAAAATGAACTTTGTAAGTAACTGTAAAATAGTTAGTTGCTTAATCCTTCCAAGGTCACTAGAACAAATTTAAAACCCTTGTTAATCAATAGATTAGCAAGGGTTTTTTGATTGTACCGAAAGACCCGATTCATCGCAGGAATCCATCTGTGTAAGCGCTTCTTTAAGTTTTATGGCTGATACACCTTGCAAGGGGTCAGATGGGACGAGCGATAGGAAGTTTATCAGACAAATCAATCAACGCTTCAATTCGCGTTTCCTTAAAACCCACTATTTATAATAGGTCTGATTCCTGATTTTACATCGAACTCTGGTTAATAGGATGCTACCGAGAATGCGCAGCTGCCGTAGCTCCTTTAAATTGAAAAGCAATTACATTGGAGCTCCTACCTACAAGCACCGCGATAAACTGCGATGCTATGAAACAATTGAATTCCCCTTCTCTTAGCATTTACTTTCCTCCTGAATTAGGATAGAATCCTCCATCCGCATCCTTTCCAACCGAATCAACGGCCTTACAATCAAACAAAAACCATCACCAAGGTTAACACAATGCCCGCCAAGGCGAAATACATACCCTTCTTAAAAATAGGCATGGCCGGACTGTACATCCAAAAAGCGGAAAACACGAAAAACAATAAAGAAACGCCAAAGAAAATATTGAGTACATAAAGTGGACTGTCGGTGGTAGCCTTGTGCATATGCTCCATCTTATCGAGTAAAAAGGGCAGCTCCATTTTTCGCATCTCGGCCTGACCATTGCGTGTATTATAAAAACCGCCATTAAATTTAATTACATCCCCTTCTACTTTAGCACCTCTAATTTTTGATTGTAAAAGTGGTCCTAATTGCTCCGCCGCTAAGTTGGGCTCTAATTGTTTTTCAATGAGGATTTCATTTTTTAAAAAATCAGTATTTCTAAAAACCATTAAAATTCCACTGAGGGCGTAAACCGCCATAATACCCGACAAAAAGAAACCAAGGTAACGGTGGATAGTGCGAAATTTAAGGGATAAGGGCGTTTTACGTTTTGACATTTTAGCTAATTTTAGAGCACGCAAGTTAGAACCTATTTAAAGCCTAAGCACTAAACAAATCTTAAGAAATGCTAAAGGTTTGGACTGCGAAAGTACTTTGATACCTGAGCCTAGTTTAAGGTGATTTCCGCTCTTCTCAAAGGGCGTGGAACCTACTATTAAATCTAAGGCACTTTAAACAAAAGCGTCATATTTTCAAGTTTTCACTTTCATCACGCTCTTCCGTATGTGGCTCATTACTTTCTTCCGTCTGTTCTTGGAGCAACTGCTCTTCTTTCGTTAAAATAACACCTCCATCCCGGCGTAGCACCAAGGTTTCCGCAACCCGCTCAGAGTTGGACAAGTAGAAATACCAAATGCCAAGAATGACGGCTTGAATGGTATAAATAAACCAAGCGCTAGTTTCCCAAGATGATGTTAAGAATTGTGTTATCAACAGGAAAGCCCCATGCATAATTGCTAAAACCGAGAGTTGAATTTTATACAATTTTAAGGCGCTTGTTCTGCGTTTGATTAAATATATCAAAGCATGAAGCGAAAATATAAATAGCAGCAAAAGGTATAATTTTTGGCTAAAAACGGTAAGAGCCAAGGCTCCACTTGTTTGTTCACTAAACAAGCCCGTAAAACTTACCGCCTCATTACTAAAATTAATAAACTGAGCAATAATAGCAACTATCATTACAACCTGCATAATAGTAAATAAAAGTAACCACCCACCGATGGACTGTCGCGCGGTTTTCACCCAAGACTCTGGAGCGGGATCAAATTTTGTCAGTCTTTTAGAAAGCAAGAGGTTGAAGAGAAAAGCTGCTGCAATCATGATTAAAATATAGATCACTTGATAAAGTCCATTTTTCATCTCATCGGCATTAAAAGCAGCGACTTCTTTATCCTTACCCTTAGATCTTAATAACGAACTACTCAAACTCTTGGGCTTAGTGAGTTCATAGGATATCTGCGCCAGCATTTTATCGTGGTCACGTACGAAGCGGTTGTAATCCTCTGCCGCTACCTCATTGGTTTTGGTTTCATAAACCTGACGCACCACCACCTTGCGATTATTATCAAATGCTTTCTCATTATAACTGTAGCGGTACTCACTCGCTTCAATCAAATCCGTATTAGGTGTAACACCCCAGGGAGAGGGTAATATTAAAATCCGGTTATAAATATAACGCTGTGGGTAGGCTAAATACAAGGGCGCGCTGCGACTTTTATCATCGCTATAACTTAGCACTCCTCTTAACTGGGTATTCACAAAGCTAGCTCGCCAAGTTTCCTCTTCGCTTAAAACCCATAGACTATCAATTTCGTAGCCTTCCCTTACGCGAATGATATTAGCCTCCCGATCATCTTCAACCTTCAAAAGGCCGGTGCTCTTTATATGAGGATAGGTAAATGCGTAGTATTCTTCATAATCTTTGGTAATAACATCCACACTATTACCTAAAAGGTAGGCGCGCATATTATCTGCTTCTATCCCTTCAAAACTGCTAGTAACTTCTAGTTTGGTTGGTTGCGAGGCACCGGGTTCGCTAACGGTAAACTCCTCGCTTACTTCAATTTTCCCTTCATTAACCTTCTTAATCTCATAAAGATTTTTAGTTCCCTTAGCGATTATCAGCCCCTTTCCATAAGTAGGAAAACTAACTTCTAAAAACTGATTGCCCATATTGCTTATAGTTGGATCCACAAAAGCGGTATCTCCTTTATAAGAAAGCACTACCACGCAATGATTGAAGAAAAAGGGCGAAACTTCTTGCTCTTTTAAGCTGCCCCTTAAATTTGTGTTCACCAACATAGGAGCGGCATCTACCCCAATTCCATTTAAAAGCCCCACCAATAATAGACTCTTATCTTTACAGTCACCATAGCGGCTTTCATATACCTTTACGCTCGAATGCGGTTTAAAAGCATTTATTCCGTTTTCGAAACCGAGGTAGCGCACATCGTCTTGTACGAAACGACTCAAACGGGTAATTTTCTCCGCCATGCTCTCGTCTCCAGCTGTCATTTCTAAAGCCACACTGCGCAAATATTCCGCCTCATCACGGGGAATGGTATACCAGGGCAAAAGTTTCTGATTTAGTTTCTCCCAGCTATTGTAATTACTCACCACCACGCTTTGGCGACCATCGTACCAGGATGGTTCATTTTGATAATAATCATAGCGCTTAGTTTCCTCCATTACCCAGCGCATTTCTGTAACATTTCCCGTACCAATTAGCTTGGGTGAGGGCGCATTATTAGCCAGAAAATACTGCGGCATCCTATTGGTCGGGACCAAGATGCGAAAGAGGCTAAGGCCGATGACACTCGGCTTTTCAAAATATTCACTGGTGAAAAAATGGCCTTTAAAAAGCGGATTTACCCCCTTTCGGGTGAAGGAATATTCTAATATATCTCCGGGTCTAACATCATTAAGATTGAAAATAACCGATAAGGTACTGTCATATAACAGTCTATCTCGGCTGGATTCTTTGCGTATCTCTTTGGGGATTTGTTGATCCAAAACTGAAATAACTTCCGTACCACGGTGCACTATTATTTTATGAAAAAACAATTGCTCGTACGAAGGATCATAACTCACCTCGATATTACTCAAACTACTTACCGCCTCTGGCGATTCGAGTTTAAAAGCATAGTGGTAATAATTTTCTTCTGTAGAAAAATTCACTTGCCTATCGTAAAGTAACCACTGAAAGCCATCCACTTGCCAGTCGCTATTCTCGGCTGGAAAAGCTTGTTTAATCGTCCATGTAGGACGAGCAGATTGATAATTTGTTTGCGCCTTTACTGAGGTACTAAACAAGAAGAATGAAAAAGAAATCAAAAGGAGACGAAGCATAGCAAAAAAATTTCGCCGCAAGATAGACCCTTCAGTGGTAAATTAAAATGTTGCTGATGAGATATTCTGAGAGATAGTGAGCGCAATGATTAAAAGACCAAAACCAATTAAATGGTTTCTTTTTTATGCGCAAAACCAGAATTACGCGAAGAAGGATGACCCGAAAAAATTTAAAAAATGCGTCCGTCATGCGCCACCTCTCAGCTATTCAATATCCAAACATCCACGTTAACGAAAACCAATCTGTGACCATCTGCTCAATCTGCAGAAATCTGTGTTCTAACTCGCCTTTTGGATTAAGCAAATACCTTATCATTAAACCATTATCGCGTTGAAAAAAAACCCATCTTGTACATTTAGCTTTTCTGATTACCTTCGGAACCCCCTTAAAAAAGCTTTATTGAAGAAATATATCTCCTTATGGAGCGGACCGCGCAATGTGTCCACTGCCCTCATGTATTCCTTTGCCCAAAGGCCGGATATCAAGGTGGTTGACGAACCCTTTTTTGGGGTTTTCCTAAATCGCTATCCGCACTTATACCGACCTTCTCGGGCCGAAGTTTTAAGCAGCATGCCCTTAGCAGAGCAAGGGGTTTTAGCACAATTACAACAAAAAGAAAAGCCCCAATCGCAACTCTTTCTTAAAAACATGGTCAACCATTGGCCCTTGGTAAATTGGGAGAAAAAGAAAGAATGGCAGCATGTCTTCCTTTTCAGAGACCCGCAAGCCGTAATTGAGAGTTTTAGCAAACAAGTGGAAGAACCGCAACTTTTTGACCTCGGTTATGCCGAACAGTTAAATGCCATAATGGAACTAGAACAAGCGGAAATCCCCTTCTACCTTTTGCAGTCGGAAGCTATTCTTAAAAACCCTGAAGCGGAACTCTCCAAACTTTGTGATTTTTTAAATATTCCCTTTTCGACTTCTATGCTAAAATGGCCCGCTCAAGCAAGAGCAGAAGATGGACCATGGGCGAAATACTGGTATCACAAGGTGCACCAAAGTACGGGCTTTGCTTCCTACAGTGAAAAAAAATATAATCTCTCACCCCCATTACAGGCTTTGGCTCAAGAAGCAAGCCTCCATTACCAAAAAATACTTTCCTACCTATGAGTAAATTAAACTTACCCGATCCTCGTAATGAAAACACTCTCGTTTATGTAAATGGCCTCTTGCCCCGTGCTGAAGCAAAAGTTTCGGTGCTGGATAGTGCCGTGCAAGGGGGCGATGCCGTGTGGGAGGGCTTACGCGTTTACGAGGGCAAAATCTATCAATTAGAAGAGCATCTCGACCGCCTTTTAAATTCGGCGCATATCCTCGCCTTTAAAAATATTCCCAGCCGCGAAGAAGTACGCAATGCCATTTTCGGCACCTTAAGAGCCAACGGTATGAGCGATGGGGTACACATTCGTCTCACCCTTACGCGCGGACTGAAAAGCACTTCGGGAATGAACCCCGATTTAAATACTTTCGGCTGTACCCTTATCGTGCTGGCCGAATACAAAGGCTTTGTTTACGGAGAAGATGGCCTCCACCTTATCACATCTTCCGTAAGGAGAAACCCACCTTATAGCCTCGATTCTAAAATTCACCACAATAATCTTCTTAACAATATACTCGCCAAAATTGAAGCCAATCATGCGCAAGCGGACGATGCCGTAATGCTCGACCAAGATGGCTTTCTTTCGGAAACCAATGCCACCAATATATTTTTGGTAAAGAAGGGCGCACTTTACACCCCCTTCGCTAATAGCTGTTTACCCGGCCTAACCCGCGCAAGGGTAATTGAAATGGCGGCAGAATTGGGCCTCTCTTGTTTGGAAAAAGATCTCAGCATGGCCGAAATGTACACCGCTAATGAGATGTTTACCACCGGAACCATGGGCGCGCTAAGCTGGGTAAAATCGGTAGACGGCCGCCTTATTGGTCAAGCCAAGAAAGGTCCTATTTGCAGTCAGTTACAAGAATATTACCTCAGTAAAGTAGACGAATTAGCGGTTCTAATTCCCTAAATTTTATTTTTCTCCATCAACATAGACCAACAAAAGTTCGAATGAATACGAAGCATCTCTCTTGGCTAAGTATATTAGCCCTCGGCCTAAGTATAGGCACTATTTCCGCTCAGGACGCATCTGCAGAAGCGGATAGCAGTAAAACCAAAAAAGCCACAAAGGAACTACCGCTAGAGCCAGCGCGTGAGTTTAAACAAATCACCAAGGAGGCTACCTGGCTTTCGCTAGATGTGAGCCCCGATGGAAAGGAGCTAGTTTTTGATATTCTCGGTGATTTATACCGCATGCCCATTAGTGGCGGTAAAGCCGAAGCTATCAGCCAAGGAATGCCTTATGATGTGCACCCCCGCTACAGTCCCGATGGAAAATCATTGGTTTTTATTTCAGACCAAAGTGGCTCGGATAATGTCTGGGTGATGGATTTGGCCAGCAAAGAAAGAAGGCAGGTTACCGAAGATAAAAATCAGAATTACTTTTCGGCCGATTGGTCAACCGACGGAGAATACATTGTGGCCGCCAAAGGTCGTAGAAGTATTAAACTCCACCTCTACCACCAAAAAAGAGGCGGCGGAGCGCAATTAATTGAAAAGCCTGCGGCACTAAAATGCATCGACCCTGTTTTCAGCACGGATGGTAAAGCGATTTACTTTTCAAAACGCAAGGGGGCTTGGGAGTACAATGCGCAATTACCGCAGTATCAAGTAGGCCTTTACGACATGGAAGAAGGTGAGGTAAAGACGTTCACTTCGCGTTATGGCTCGGCCTTCACTCCTACACCATCGCCCGATGGTAAGTGGCTAGTTTACGGTAGTCGCTACGAAGATGAAACTGGACTGATTCTGCACAATTTAAAAAATGGCGATGAAAAATGGTTGGCTTATCCCGTGCAGCGCGATGAGCAAGAATCCATTGCTCCACTAGGCGTTTTACCGGGTATGAGTTTCGACCCGAGCAGTGAAAATCTTTATGCCAGCTACGGCGGGAAAATTTACCGCATTAATTTGACCTCAGGTCAAGCGAGTGAAGTACCTTTTGAAGCGGAATTAAACTTAGAACTAGGACCACAGCTCGATTTTAAATTTCCCATAAAAGACGATGAAGCGGTTTTTGCCAACCAAATTCGCGATGCGAAACCTTCACCGAATGGCGAGTATTTAGCCTTTACAGCACTCAATCGCCTTTACACATATAACATTGAAAGTGGCAGTCTAAATCGACTTACCGAAGCCCAATTTACCGAATCGATGCCAGTGTGGTCTGCCGATGGTAAATCTATTGCCTATGTTAGCTGGGAAGGAGAAGAAGGTCATATCTACTCCATCTCCGCCAAGGGTGGCAAGCCTAAAAAGCTTACGCAAGAAGGGGGCTATTATACCGACCTCGCTTGGGACGGAACTTTAAACCGTTTGGTGTTTATTAAGGGTAGTGCGCAGTCTTATCGCGATGCTTATTCCCCTTTCGTTTCTTCACCCCGACAATTAGTTTGGATGAGTAGCCAAGGGGGCGCGACTAACTTTATTGACGAAGGTAATTCCTATAGCAATCCCCATTTTACACAAATCGACGATCGTATTTATCTCAACCAAGGTGAAGGCAATTTAATTTCCCTACGTTATGATGGCCTCGATAAAAAAGAACATCTAAAATTAAGTGGTATTACCACTTTTGGCTCCTCTTTAGAAGAGTTTCACGACCATAGTAACGGCGACCATGAGCACAGTCTATTGCCGGCTGCAGAGGATGCTTGGCGCGAAAAATCCAAACCCTCAACCGCGAGCATCATTCTAATTTCCCCTAACGGAAAAGAAGTTCTTGCCCAAATTAATAATGACATCTACCAAGTGTATCTGCCGCAGTACGGGCAGAAAGCTGAAATTTCACTCGCCGACCCTTCTGACGCTAGCTTCCCCGCGCGCAAGCTCACTATTATGGGCGGCGAATTCCCCGCTTGGAGTGGCGATAGTAAATTTATTCACTGGTCTTTAGGGGCGGCGCATTTCATTTTTGATTTAGAAAAAGCCCAGGTCTTTGACGATAGCTTAGCCGCAGTTAAAAAAGCTGAAAAAGAAGCAAAAGAGGCGGCAAAAAAAGAAAGCGCGGCGGATAGTACCAAGGAAAAGGTAAGCGAAGATGCCAACGACAAAAAAGAAAAAAAGAAAAAGGATGAACCCAAATTTGAAGCGCAGGAACTAAAAATTAAAGTTCCCTATACCAAAGATATCCCTAAAGGTGCTATGCTAATTACGGGCGCACGTATCCTTACCATGGGCGATATGGGAGTGATTGAAAAAGGCGACATTCTAATCGTTAACAACCGTATTACGGCGGTAGGTGAAAGCGGTTCTTTACCCATTCCTAAAAATGCGCAGATAATTGATGCGAGCGGTAAAACGGTTTCGCCTGGCTTTGTTGATACACATGCGCACATGTGGCCTAACTGGGGCTTGCATAAAAATCAGTCCTGGGTTTATGCCGCCAATTTAGCCTACGGCGTGACCACCACGCGCGATCCGCAAACTGCCACCACAGACGTATTAACCTACGGCGACATGGTTGAAGCCGGTATGATGGCTGGACCGAGAATTTACAGCACTGGTCCCGGTGTAGGATATTGGGCCTATAAAATCAAATCCCTCGACCATGCCCGCGAAGTATTGAAGCAATACAGCGAATACTACGACACTAAAACCATTAAGATGTACCTCACGGGTAACCGTCAACAAAGACAGTGGATTATTATGGCCTGCAAAGAGTTAGGTTTGAAACCTACCACCGAAGGCGGCTTGGATTACAAATTAAACATGACCCAAATTTTAGATGGCTATCCCGGTCATGAGCATGCTTTGCCGATTTACCCCATCTACAATGAAGTGGTTTCTATGATTGCCGAATCGCATACTACCGTAACGCCCACGATGCTGGTAGCTTACGGCGGACCGTTTGGCGAGAATTACTTCTACGCTACGGAAGATGTTTACCATAATCCTAAAATGCAATACTTTACGCCGTACGAAGAATTAGCTTCTAAGTCGCGTCGTTTAAGCGGCTGGTTTATGCCCGAAGAACATGTGTTTCAAAAGCATGCCGAGTTTATTAATAATTTAGTGTTGGCTGGCGGATTAGCAGGCGTGGGCAGCCACGGGCAATTACAAGGTTTGGGTTATCATTGGGAACTTTGGGCTATGAGCAGCGGTGGACTATCGAATCTTAATGCCCTAAAAATCGCCACTATTCTTGGCGCCGAATCGCTGGGGCTAGATGGCGATTTAGGTAGCATTGAAGCCGGTAAATTGGCGGATTTAATTCTTTTTGATGAAAACCCACTGGAAGATATTCGCCACACCAACAGCATTACGCACGTAGTAAAAAACGGAAGGGTTTACTTGGCCGAAGATCTTAGTGAAGTTGCACCCCAACAAAAACCCGCACCCAAGCCTAATTGGCAAAGCGCTAAACCCGAAGCTTTACCAGGGATTACAAAGTAGAGCTAAATAGTACCAATTTGCAAAGGATGGGTGAAAGTTAAAATTCGCCCATCCTTTTTTAGTTGGGGAGGAATCTTGTGGTAAGTAGCGGAACCTCAACATTTACAATGGTTCTGACACCAAATTTTACGGCAAACTCAGGTTTAAACCTGTGCTTGGCTAAAAATTTGAGTTACAGATTTTCAATAAATCAAAAAGACGAGGCTGTGACCTGCAGCTGTAGCGGGCTACAGCAAAGGGAGAAGACGACGTATTATTCGCTTTATTGGAAAACAGTCAAATCCTTACGACTTAGTAAGGACTTCTGCAAGCAATCCTTTTTCGATGCCCCGTTATTTTCTTTTCATCTCGGCACGAACCTCAACATTTACAGTGGTTCTGACACCAAATTTTACGGCAAACTCAGGTTTTTATGTAAATTGCCGTTTCTCTAAAAGCTTACTATGCGCAAGTGGATCTGGATTATAATTGCTG
>TARA_R110002050_G_scaffold3935_3_pt1 | contig 53588 bp, 54 predicted proteins | sample TARA_R110002050 | Tara Oceans TARA_R110002050 (sample SAMEA4396988) | marine metagenome | biome: Polar Biome; feature: [DCM] deep chlorophyll maximum layer (ENVO:01000326); material: water (ENVO:00002006), including particulate matter (ENVO:01000060) such as... | depth 25 m
ATTAAGAATTATTGAAGCCTTGGAAATAATTTAGGCCATGGCATCGATCCTTAAAATCCAGAGATTTTAGCTATAAGCAAAATAGCTGCTAATTAAAAAGGGGATGCACCTTGCTGTGCTTTTGATTTTTCCCTTCTACTTTAACGAGAATAAAATTAAAGAGGACAAAGAAGCCGGCCCCGATATGGACCTGCCCCACAAAAGTCAATTGAAATCGCCTTTTTATGAAAAGCCGCCAACATTTATTTTCTACTTGCCGATCGTTTTAAGGTTGGAATTGGCTAGGAATGAAGAGACAAGATTAATAACACATTTCTTCTCCCAACCTATAAATTATGCCCAATTAACTTTTTTACAAGACAATTTCTAAAAATGTTTCCTAATTTCGTACACTTCCTTTTTAATGCCAAAATGTGTATCCAACAGATATTAAATGAAATTGAATAGAAGACATTTTATCCTAAAATTGATTTTAGGGTCCGTTGGTTTTGCTACAATTGATTCTTACTGGCTGGAAACCAATTTTATAGAGTGGACGGAGCACGATATTTCTGAAACGGAATCCAACAAAATCAAAGCCATTCATCTAACCGACCTTCATTTACACGATATAAAATGGGTTCATAAAACCATTGCCAGGCGAATCAACAAGGAACGGCCAGACGTCATATTCTTTACAGGTGATTCCATAGAGCGGGACAAATATATGGCGATTTTAGAGGATTTTTTAGGCTTATTGAATGCCGATATTCCAAAAATAGCCATTTTAGGCAATAAGGAATCTTCAGGAAGAATCGACATACAAAAACTAAAGGACCTATTTAGGGATCACAATGGTATTTTGCTGATCAACGAACCATACGTACTCAAAACCAAAAAAAGGGAAATTAACATTATCGGATTGGACGATTTGGTCCATGGCAATCCGGATTTTAGAAAATCCATAGAAAAAATAGACAAATCATTGCCCGTTATAGTCCTTAATCATTGTCCCGCTTATAGGGAGCAAATAGACCTCATTAGTATAGAACATAAAATTAATCCGAAACTAATACTTTCAGGACACACACATGGGGGGCAAGTAACCTTTTTTGGAATACCACTCATTACACCCTACGGTAGCGGGGACTATGTTAAGGGATGGTACAATAACGGAATTTCTAATATGTACGTTTCCAAAGGAATCGGCACCACTGTAATTCCACTGCGATTTGGAGCCCGGGCAGAGGCAAGTATTTTTTACATCTAATTACTAAAGTTGCGAATGTAGCGCAATTCTGTTGCCTTCAGTATCCTTTAACAGGGCCATAAACCCATGGCCTTCCCCTATTTCTTTCTTAGCCTGCAAAACAGTCCCCCCAGCGCCCTCCACTCTACCCAACTCAAGGGATAAATCTTTACATGAAAAATACAATACGGGACCCTTGGAGTCACTTGGGATATACGAACCATGCTGTACCAAGGAACCCATAGCTCCAGATTTTCCGGGTGCAGACGGAAACCAGCCCATTCTTAACCCGTCCAAGTCGTGGACAGAAATAGCAATATCAAATACCGCTTCATAAAACTTTTTGGCACGCTCCAGGTCAATTACCGGAACTTCAAACCAGCCAACCATATTACTTTCCATAACCGGGTTATTTTTCCATAATGGATTTTAAGTTACGAAGTCCCTCCTCAAAATCCTTACCAACAGCCTTGTCCATACTCATAAACAACATCATGATAGACATGGGAAACTTGTTCTCTCCCTTAAAGCCCCAGGTAACCTTGGTTTTTCCATCTCCCGATTCCGTTAGATCCAAATAACTAATGGAGGTAGACCTAAAAGGTTTCATAAATCGAAGCTCCCCTTCGACTCTTTCGCCCTCAATTATCTTTTTGATTTCCTGTTCACCTTCACCTACCTCCTTGTTGCCGTTCCAATAACTTACCGCCCCTACCTCGCCATCAATACCGGTGAATTTTTTTTCCATATTAGGGTCTTTTTTGGCCCAAGGGGACCATTCCTGCTGTTTTTTCAAATATTTAACATTATCAAAAACTTGGGCCTTAGGTGTTGAAATTTCTATAGATCTGGAAACATCATAACTTTTAGGAGCCAGTAATGCAAGAACGGTAATCAAAATAACCACCCCTATGATTATATAAAGCAATATTGCCATGAGCTTTTATTTATTGGTTAGTGCTGTTTAAATATACTAAAAATATCATTTTGTCCCATGAAATCTGGCCAAAACATCATCCAAACTCCGAACTGATTTCTTGGTCCAATCCAATCTTTTTTCCAGTTTCTCTTCTTCGGTCAACTTCCAATCTATATTCCCTTTGCGCAATTGACTTGTTAGGGTGTGTAAAATTATTGCGGCAGAAACAGAGATATTTAAACTTTCGGTAAACCCTACCATGGGTATTTTTAGGAAAGAATCAGCTTTTTGCAATACCTCCTCACTCAAGCCATCCCGTTCTGTTCCAAAAAATAATGCTGTCTTTCCATCCAAATTAAAATTCGTAAGTGAACAATCATCCCTGTGGGGGGTAGTAGCTACAATTTTATACCCTTGACGCCTCAAGGTGTCAATACAATCCGTCGTGCTATTGTATCTTCTTAAATCCACCCATTGCTGGGCCCCCATGGCAATATCCTTATCAAGTCGTTTACCGAACCTACTTTCAATGAGATGGGCCTGCTGCACCCCAAAAATATCACAGCTCCTCACAACGGCACTGGTGTTGTGCATCTGGAAAACATCCTCTATTGCTACGGTTATATAATTTGTACGATCTTCCAAAATTTTCAGGAAACGGGCTTTCCGCTCAGGGGTTATAAAACCTTCCAAATAATGAAGCAACTGGTAATTGACCATAATTCTAGGGTATTAAAAAAGAAAACGTTTAATTTTACAAATATTACTATATTCTAGCACAATGAAAAAAATAGTGGTGTTAACAGGTGCAGGGGTCAGTGCGGAAAGTGGCATTAACACTTTTAGGGATTCCGATGGATTGTGGGAAGGTCATGATGTAATGGAAGTGGCAACACCCCAAGGTTTTGGGGATAATCCCGAATTGGTCCTCAATTTTTACAACGAGAGAAGAAGACAGTTGCTCAAAGTCGCCCCCAATATGGCCCATAAAGCTTTGGCGCGCCTGGAAGACCATTTTGACGTAAGCATAATTACCCAAAATGTGGATGACCTACACGAACGAGCTGGAAGCTCCAAGGTCATTCATTTGCACGGAGAGTTATTAAAGGCTAGGTGCAGCCATAATCCCAATCACATAATTGACTGGAAAACCGATATCCAACTTGGCGATCTTTCAGAAAATGGAAAACAGTTGCGCCCCCATATCGTGTGGTTTGGAGAGGAAGTGCCACTATTGGGAAAAGCGGCCAATATCACCCAATCTGCCCATATTTTAATCATCATCGGTACCTCCATGCAAGTATATCCAGCAGCTAATTTAATCCATTATGTAACCAGGGACACCCCCATTTATTTTATAGACCCAAAACCCAATATTAGTCGGACCGATTTTAAACAACTCACTATAATACAGGCCAGTGCCGTAACCGGAGTACCCCAATTGGTATCGGATTTGATCGGCGAAAAGCATTGAACTTCCTTTGTTATCCCAGGTACATAAAACTTGGACTATGTAGTCAACGGCAACTTCTTTTTTCCATTTAGCTTCCCCAATTAAACCTGGCAAGGTGCCCGGCAAAAGATCTACTTCAATCCATGCCCCATCACAAGCATTTCCAAGGGGGTAGCTTTCTATAAGAGCCTAATAAAATAAGTAGGCTGCGAATTGACCCATGATTTATTTATATTTATTCCCTTATACAAAATTTGGAATCTGTTAATATCAAAGTGTATCCGTGACCTATTTAGAACTCTACAACGCCCTCAACTACGTTGATCATTCCAGGACCAAAAGAAGGGATATGTCCAACCTTGTAGTGAGCCAACCTTCCAACATTGCAACCCTTATGAAAGTTGCCTTTCAAGTAGATGATCCCGTTTCCTGTAAAGCCTGCTGGATTTTGGAATATACCGCCAAGGAACACTTGGCTTACCTCCTTCCGAGCATGGATACTTTTGTCCGTAATATTGGTTCGGTGCATTTGGATCCGGCAGTTAGGCCCATTGCCAAAATCTGCGAGATCTTAATGAAATCCTACTTTCAATCAAAGGACCACACAACCCGTAACGCACTTAATGAAGAACACTTGGAAAATATAACTTCCGCTTGTTTCGACTGGCTTATAGGGGACCATAAAGTGGCGGCCCAGGCATATTCCATGACCAGCTTATTGTTATTGGGCAGAAAGTTCAACTGGATCCATCCGGAATTGCGAATGATACTGGAACAGAACTATCAAAATGGCAGTGCGGCTTATAAGGCAAGGGCTAGGCTGACCTTGGCGAAACTGAAGTAAGTAAGAACCTTGGTACAAATAACAGAACAATCTTCCGCTTAACTTTTAAACTCCTTAACTTATAGCTATCTTTGCCCTTTTCCAAAATCAATCAAATAGCACGAGATGTCATTAAACAAATTAAACGCCATATCCCCTATTGATGGCAGATACAGAAACAAAATAGATTCCCTTGCCTCATATTTTTCAGAGGAGGCTCTAATAAAATATAGGGTGCGCGTAGAAATTGAATATTTTATATCACTTTGCGAAATTCCCCTTCCCCAGCTTTCAAATTTTGACAAATCAAAATTTAATGATTTACGTAAAATTTATAACGATTTTAGTTCGGAGGATGCCATTGCCATAAAGGAGATTGAAAAGGTAACCAACCACGATGTAAAGGCTGTTGAATACTTTATAAAAAAGGAGTTCGACAAATTGGGCTTGGAGTCACATAAGGAATTCATCCACTTTGGACTTACCTCGCAGGACATAAACAACACTGCTATTCCCCTTTCCATTAAAGAAGCCATGAACGAGGTTTATGTTCCCCAGTATTTGGAGGTATTGAACAAGTTAACGGCCCTGGTCAAGGAATGGGAAGCCGTTCCAATGTTGGCAAGGACACACGGCCAGCCAGCATCCCCAACCCGTTTAGGAAAAGAGATAGAGGTATTTACCGTGCGTTTGGAAGAACAATTCAATCTGCTCAACGATATACCAAGTGCTGCCAAATTTGGGGGAGCAACAGGGAACTATAATGCCCACAAGGTTGCCTACCCACAAATTGATTGGAGAAGTTTTGGACAAAAATTTGTGCAAGAAAAGCTCGGTCTGCACCACTCCTTCCCTACTACACAGATAGAACATTACGACCATATGGCTGCCCTGTTCGACTGCCTAAAGAGGATCAATACAATTATAATAGATTTGGACCGGGATTTTTGGACCTATGTTTCCATGGACTATTTTAAACAGAAAATAAAAGCTGGCGAAGTGGGGTCGTCCGCTATGCCCCATAAGGTAAACCCTATCGATTTTGAAAACTCCGAAGGCAATTTGGGAATTGCCAATGCCATTTTTGAGCATTTATCCGCCAAACTTCCTGTTTCCAGGTTGCAAAGGGATTTAACGGACAGTACGGTACTCAGAAACGTTGGCGTACCTTTTGGCCATACACTTATAGCCTTTCAATCCACTTTAAAGGGATTGGATAAACTACTATTGAATAAGGAGAAATTTGAGCAGGACCTTGAAAATAATTGGGCGGTAGTGGCAGAAGCCATTCAAACCATCCTTAGGCGAGAGGCCTACCCCAATCCTTATGAAGCCTTGAAAGGATTGACCAGGACCAATGAGAAAATTACCCAAAAATCCATTTCAAATTTTATAGATACTTTGGAAACGACGGAAGAAATAAAATCTGAATTGAAGCAAATTACCCCGAGTAACTATACGGGTATTTAAAAAAGCACTCAATTATAATAGGCTTACATAAAGCAATCCAGGGTATGATCATTATGCCCTGGATTACTTTTTTATCCATACTTCAAAGGAACAGACCCTACCCCTTCTTTTGTATTTCTACCTGATGGGGATATGGTATTTCGATACCTGCCTTATCAAGGGCCAATTTGCAGGATTCCAAGGTTCCAAAATACACCGACCAATAATCTTCTGGTAGACAAAAGGGACGTACGGCAAAATTCACGGAGCTATCCGCCAACTCGGAAACGTTAACCGATGGCGCCGGGTCTTTCAACACCTTGGGATTGGATTCCAATACGGCCAATAGTACCTCCTTGGCCTTCTTAATATCCTCATCATATCCAATACCAATGGTAGTATCCACCCTCATCTTACCTTCGGCCGTGTAATTGATGATATTGCCATTGGCCATGGCTCCATTGGGCACAATGGCAAGTTTATTTTGAGGTGTTATAAGTTTCGTGGTGAAGATTTCAATCTCCTTTACTGCACCTAATACGCCCTGTGCCTCTATTAAATCCCCAATCTTATAAGGTTTGAATATCATGATCAAAACCCCACCAGCAAAATTGGACAATGAGCCCTGTAGGGCAAGGCCAACTGCCAAACCGGCTGCAGCGATCACAGCGGCGAAAGTAGTTATGTTTATCCCTAACTGACCAATAACCACTAAGATTAAAAATATTTTCAGGATCCATGACACCATACTAAGTAAAAAACGCTGTAGGGATTCATCGTATTTACTCTCGTACATGACCTTTCTAGTACCTCCGATAATCCTTTTAATAACCCATAATCCGATAATGAAGATTAAGAATGCCGTGAGCACCTTAGGTCCAAACTCTTTTGCCAATTCTATTCCGTAATTAAGCCATTCTTCTGCCTTTTCCATGATTGTATATTGTTAGTGTTCATAATATCACGAAGATAACATAAGTTTTATAATAGGTTAACTGCACCAAGGATTTGGAACTTTTAATCAATTAGATCCAGGCTCCCACCCCAAGACAAGCCATTATAAAAGGGAATGGTTCTTCTAAAATTGTAGAAGTATTAAATTTTAGGTTAAATTTTATACATGGAATGCTATTTGTCAATATTTATGTTATACTATAACATGAATATATTTAATAGGAAATCGGTAATCTACATTATGGCTATTTCAGCCTCCCTGTTTATGAATGCACAACATAAAATTCCAAATTCGATTGAAAATGAAGCCTTAAAGGCACTGTCTTTTTATCCGGAACTATCAGAATGTAATATTGAAATTCGTTTTAAAAGAAATATCAAGAAATCGACCATGCAGGCCAGACCCACCTTTCAAAGTTTCTTCAAGAAACGGAGCAAAAGGAACTATGTAATATTGATCAGTGAAACTTTTAAGATTTCGGATAAAGAATTTACAACAAAGGATATCCCGTCCAATATTCTAATTGGTTGGATCGGCCATGAATTGGGACACATTATGGACTATCAAAATAGGACTAAGACCAATTTGGTTTCATTTGGGGTAAAATACCTCTTTTCCGATCGATTTATAATAGAGGCCGAACGTGCGGCGGACACCTATGCTGTTGCCCACGGTATGGAGAAATATATACTAGAAACCAAGAATTTTATTTTGAACCACTCAGATATAGCCGTCTCCTATAAGGATCGAATTAAAAAGTATTACCTATCCCCGGAAGAGATCATGATTTTGGCAGAAGAACGTAGCCGCTAGATCCCATGGGAGACTTTGGTGCGCACAAATTGTTCCCAGTCGGCAAATTTTTCTTCCTTCATTACCCGCTCCATTTTGACCTGACCACCTTTCTTTTTGTTCTTCCCATTCCAGTCGTAAAAAAAATCAGGAGAAACTACCTTAACCTTCACCCCTCTTAGGGATTTACCCCTAGCTACCTTATAATTTTTGTTGGCCCCCATCAAAAACTTATCCAATGACTTGGACAGAGATTCGCAATCAGGATTTTCCATATCGGAACCCAAATACCAACAATGGTAGAACTCGCCATCATCAAAACGTTTGGCACAAATTGTATATTCAGGTATCTTGGTAGAATACGCATCTTCCAAATGTCCCATAGCATCATCCATTTTGTTAACGGTGAGCTGCGATCCAACCGTATTTAAGAAAAATTTTGTCCGTCCAGTAATTTGTATTTCGGCTTTCTCCAAATTTGTAAACCTAATGGTATCACCAATTAAATAACGCCATGCACCGCTAACCGTGCTTATAACCAGAACATAATCCTTATCCAATTCCACTTCGTTTAAGGTAATGGAAGGGGCATTCCCCGTCAGGGACCCATCTTCCTGAATATATTCCGGTTTAAAGGGAACAAACTCGAAATAGATCCCATTATTGGTTATCAACTGCATGGCCGTGGTTTCTGGCCTTGTCTGGCAGGCAATAAATCCTTCGGAAGCCAAATAGGTATCTATGACTGTAATTGGGTGCCCCAAAAGAGAATTGAAACTTTTTTTATAGGGTTTAAAGGCTACCCCACCCGAAGTATACACCATCAGGTTGGGCCAAATTTCATGGATGTTTTTTAGGCCATGGTGTACAATAACTTTTTGGAGCATTAATTCTATCCATGAAGGTATCCCGCTCAAAGCACCAATATCCCAATCACCGGCGCGTTCAGCGATACGCTCCACCCTTTTGTCCCAGTCTTCAATTTTTGCGATTTCCTCCCCTGGTTTATAGTAACTTCTGAACCAGTCAGGAATGTTTCCTGCACTTATACCACTTATTTCTCCTTCCAAATGTTCATTTCTTTCCTCCAAATTGGTAGAACTGCCCAACATCATAATTTCCTTTTCGAAAAAATCGGCAGGTAAATCAAAATTACTCAAAGCAAAGACTTGCCTAAGTCCGGCGGCCCTTATGGACTCGATCATATCGTCCGTAACAGGTATCCGCTTGCTCTTTTTTCCGGTTGTTCCGGAACTTAGGGCAAAATAAGATGGCTTGCCGGGCCAGGTAACATTCTCATGGCCTTCTTGTAATTTATGCCACCATTCCCTATTTATTTTTGAATAATCGAAATAAGGTATTTTTTCGGCAAATTTCCTGGGAAGGTCCCGAGAATCCAGGATGGTCCCAAAATCATAATAATTCCCGAAGTCGGTATTTCGGGCAATATTCAAAATATTTTGAAGGACCTCTTGTTGTTCTTCCCAATGATCCCTTTCAGAAGAGAACGTTTCCTTTAGGTGAATTGCACCTTTAATAATGTTGCCTAGGATTGCCATAGGGGATATATTGGATTTTTAATGTCTTCGGCAGCAACTTTTATAATAAATCAGCTGATTATTAAAGTTCCTGAGCAAAGGCTGATTTAACACAAATATCCCTAATCTCGTTACAAGACATTATTTCTAAACAGAGAATGTTTAACCCATTCCATACATAGCATTCCGCTAGGCACTGCTTTACCCCTTCAAAAAATTTCCTATTTCTCCCAATCCTTCCCCTTTATAATCCGATTTTTCCACAGCTTTCATAAATTGGACCAATTTGGCAGGGTTCATATTTTTGCCCAATACCCGTACCAGCATAAAACCCTTATCCTCGCTGTCTCCATAGATGATAACCTCATCAATGGCATCATCATCACCCAAATATCTTACCGAAGCTTTCCCGTATTTGGTGTTCATTTTCATTAGCTCTGTAAATTTGCCATTCTTTAGAATGGCCGTAATATTGGCTTTCTCTTTTTGAAACTCAATAAGGTTATCCTTGGTTATTTTAAACGCCAGAATATTTAATTTTTTTAATGACGCAAGAGCTTCCCTTTGGTCTTCCGTTAAATCGGTTTTCTCCATATTCAACAAGCTTACCGGTAGATCTACCGATAAAAAATTTGGATTATCCGCATTGTCCACATAATATTCCTGAAGACTTTGTGTGGACGAACATGCTGACAATGTGAAGATCAGCAACATTGCCCCGGTGAATTTCCCAACTTTTGTTTTCATTTTCTGTATGATTAAGTGTTGATCGGTAAGGGCAATGGTCCAATAAATGGATCATTGCCCCCAACCACTATTTCTTGTTCTTACCAGCCTTATTTAGCTCGGTAGGCAAATTCATCTTTTGGGTCAAAGATCCAATCTTGTTTAGATCGATATCCCCGGTCAGCGATAGCAATACCGTTTCAAATTTTCTATTATTAATTTCCAGGTCCGTATTATTAATCCCGGTGACAAACATGAGCAACTCACTTACATGATCCTCATCCTTCCCGCTCTTGATATAAAACTTTACGTTGGCATCCTTATCCTTAACCCTCATAAGTTCCTGTAATGACGACGATTTCAGATATTTTTCCATGGTAACCTGCATGTCCGCAGAAATCTTTTTATCCTCGGTAATAAAAACCTTCAGATTTTTCAGGTTTTGGGCAATATCCATAAAATCCTGAGCCTCTTTGTCATCGACCTCTACGTTTATCTTGCTCAACAATTTGAACATGCTTTCATTGACCACTACAGCGCTCACATTGTCCAGATCTTCAAATTTATCGAACATGGACTGTGAAAAACCTATTAGGGGCAAAACGGTAACTAATGCTATTATGATAATCTTTTTCATTTTTTTTGATTTAATTTTTGTTGTAAATTTTTTGTTTTGTTTCTTCAAATTCCCTTAAATATGCTACTTTCTCGGTTCCCTTACCAAGATTGGCGGCCAAAAGGCTCAATGCCTTTTTGGTTTCCTGATAGGCGTATTCGGCTTCTCGCTGTTCTTGATAGCTTCTTCCAAAATAAATACCAAATATCAAAATGCCTACAGCCGCAACGGAAATCCACTTCATATAACTTTTTTTTCTAGGTTTTAGTGGAACCTGTCTAGTAAACTTCTCTTCTTTGGCTATTGAAAAATACTGAAACATTGGGGCATATTTTTTTAAGTGCAACGGAACTTCTTCCTTTGTAAAATACTCCCTCAACATTTCTTCTTCAGCAACCGTAGCAGTTGCGTCAAAATATCTTTCCAATAATTTTTCTATATTATTTAATTCCATAATTGTGCTTTTGAACTAATTTTTCCCTCACTGTTTTTCGCGCTCTGGATAAAGTGACCCTAACTGCCGTTGCACTCAAACCCAATAGTTCGGCTATTTCCTCAAATTCATACTGCTCCACATCCCTTAGCTGTAGTACCATTTTTTGCTGTTCCGGCAATTCCTCCATGATTCTTTCTACCCAACCTAGACTATCGCTTACCTCAACCTGGTTCTGCAATGAAACATTTTCATCCCTGTAATTGCTATGCACCAGTTTTAAGTTCCCGGCCTGTTTGGATTTGAGTCGGTCCAAACAAAAATTCTTTGTCATCATCATGGCATAGGCCTCCACATTGTTATAACCCTCCATCATACTATTTTTGGACCATAGCTTCATTAGGATTTCTTGTGTGGCATCCTCTGCTTCTTCCTTAGAGACCAATAAACGCTTGGCCAATCTATAAAGCTTATCCTTAAATGGCAAAACCACATTTAAAAACTCCGTTTGTTGCATTTTGGTTTAGTTGTTTTATAATCCTGATCAACAGGCTTACAATAGCAAGACGACGTACATCGAATTTTGTTACAATTAGTTTCCAATTCATTACAATGTAAGTAAATTAGCGCAACGGAAACCAAATTGGCAATATTACCGTATATAGTTTAAATCGTTCCCCAAAGCTAATTCATACTTTTTTAATGGAATGATATTTGTACGTCACTAACCATTATGGTTTGGCCGTTATTTTAAAAATTATGAAGAAGTATTTATTGATTTTATTAGGATTGGGATTGATCCTCACGGGTTGTGATAAGAATGATGACCCCCAAGTTGCCGATGCATTTGAAGGGATAACCCCCAACCCGGAAGCAGAAATAGATGTAACGGTCCAAAACTTTATGTGGCAGACCATGAATACTTATTACTTTTGGCAAAGTGATGTATCTGACTTGGGAGATAACCGCTTTAATTCCTTTGAGGATTACGTATCGTTTTTGGAAACAGAGGAAGACCCTGGAACATTTTTTGACGAAAAATTACTTTATACGGAAGACCGCTTTAGTTTTTATTCCGATGATTATAAAGAATTGACACAATCTTTCGCCGGAATATCCAAAAGCAATGGCTTGGAGTTTGGTTTGGGTTTATTTGTGGATAGTGATGATGTCTACGGATATGTACGCTACATTGTGCCCAACTCCAATGCCGCTACCAAAGATATCCGAAGAGGGGATATTTTTACGGGCGTAAATGGCACTAACCTTAATCTGGACAACTATATAGACCTTTTATTTGGAGATAGCGACACCTATACCTTAAATATGGCAGAAATCTCCGATAATATTATTTCCACTACGGATAGGGAGGTTACATTGACAAAAGAAGCCAACCTAACCGAAAATCCGATATTTATTACCAAGGTAATGGAAACTGCCGGACAAAAAATTGGCTATTTAATGTACAATAGCTTTACGAATGAATTTGACGAAGAGTTAAACGATGCCTTTGGCGAATTCAAATCCGCCGGCGTTACAGATCTAGTTTTGGACCTTAGGTACAATCCAGGGGGATCGGTTAATTCGGCCCGATTATTATCCAGTATGGTTTATGGCACCTATACCAATAGTGTTTTCCTGAAAGCCAGGTATAATGACAAGCTGCAATCTGAGTTTAAGGACACCGATCTTATTGAGTATTTTGCCGATGCAACGGACAACAATACTCCTATAAACACGTTAGGCTTAAGCAAGGTTTATGTCATTGCCACCGGGAGTAGCGCATCGGCAAGTGAATTGGTAATGAACGGATTGGACCCTTACATAAATGTTATCCATATAGGGACAACAACGACTGGGAAGAATGAATTTTCCGTTACCTTTGTGGACGATTTTGAGAATGGCAATGTGTACGACCCAAATAGGGAGGACAATATAAATCCTGAAAATCATTGGGCCATTCAACCATTGATAGGACGAAATGAAAATGCCAATGGCTTTTCGGAGTATACGGACGGCCTTGCCCCTGATATATTATTGAGGGAGGATCTATCCAATATGGGTATATTGGGCAATATGGACGAACCCCTTTTGGCCAAGGCCATTGCAGAGATCACAGGAACCACTGCAAAAATGGATTTTACGGTAGATATGCCGGTTGAATTGGTAAGTAGTTCCAAGATGTTCACAAAGATCAAGGACAATATGTTTATGGATATCAAAAAACCCTTAAACTGGATAAAAAAACAGTAGCCAGTACTCTGTTTGAGGTGTCGCCCTAGCTTATAAAGATTAACCTAGGCCAATAAATATAATGTGCGGCAGAATTAATATTACTAATACTATGAAAAAAATCTTCAGCCTACTTTTAATTACAATAGTTTTTTCCTGTTCGGACAAGGATGATGATGCATTCGTCTATCCAAAGGAGTCAACTGTACAGAACTTTATGTGGCAAGGTTTAAATCAATGGTATTTTTGGCAAGCGGACGCTCCTAATTTAGGTGATGACAGATTCACTACCAATGACGACTATGTGGCCTATCTTGAATCCTATACCGATCCAGAGGAATTCTTCTACCAAACCTGTTACAATCACTCAAATGTAGTTGGCAGTAGTTCCGCTATTGATCGTTTCAGCTTTGTTGAGGATGATTACGAAACACTGGTAAATACACTGAGTGGTGTTTCAAAAAGTAATGGACTTGAATTTGGACTGGCGCGGAATGAGGGCAGTACCGATCTTTTTGGATACGTAAGGTACATAATTCCGAACTCCAATGCCTCCACCAAAGATATAGCCAGAGGGGATATATTTACTCGGGTGAATGGGGTGCAACTTACCGATGCCAATTACATAAGCCTTCTTTTTGGAAATTCCGATAGCTACACCCTTGGTATGGCCGATATTTCCGGAACTGTCGTTACGGATAATGACAGGGAAGTAACATTGACCAAATCTGAAGGATTGCAAGAAAACCCGATCCTAATAGCAAAGACAGTAGAGGTCAACGGAACCAAAATTGCCTACCTAATGTACAACGGTTTTACCAGTGGCTATAATGAACAACTAAATACGGTCTTCGGAGAGTTTAAAAGTGCAGGGGCTACGGAATTGGTGCTAGACCTTCGGTACAACCCCGGAGGTTCGGTAAACAGCTCCAGATTATTGGCCAGTATGGTTTATGGCACCAATACGAAGGAATTATATGTAAGACAAAGATGGAACGATAAAATACAAGGCCTTCTTAAACAAGAGCAATTGGAAGACTATTTTGCCAATAAAACAGACTCGGGATCGGACTTGAACAGTCTTAACCTTAACAAAGTATATGTTCTTGCCACAGGAAGTTCCGCCTCGGCCAGTGAATTGGTCATGAACGGACTGGCACCCTATGTGGATGTTTTTCACATTGGTGAAACCACGAGGGGTAAGAACGAATTTTCCGTTACTATGGTAGATGATATAGACAATGATTATATCTACAGATCCGACAGGGAAAATAAAATAAACCCTGGCAATAGATGGGCCATGCAGCCCCTTATGGGGAGAAACGAGAATTCCGAGGGGTTTTCGGACTATACCTCAGGCTTGGTCCCCGACGTTGTTTTAAAGGAAGATCTTGCGGACCTAGGTGTTTTAGGGGATATAAATGAACCTCTTTTTGCAAGGGCTATCCAAGAAATTACCGGTACAAGTGCCAAGAGGGATTTTACCGTAAAAATGCCGGTAAATGAAATCTCCAACTCCAAAATGTTTACAGCTATAAAGGATAATATGTATTTGGACAAACCTATTGAAATTTCCTTTCAATAGGCCTTTCACCTAGTTATTCCACATAACATCCATAAAGCGGAAACCCCTCTTTTACTTGGCATATACCAAATAAAAGAGGGGTTTTCATTACCATAGGAAATCGGTCCAAACCACCTAATTGAAATAGATTCCCCCAGGAACAATACCCACCGTGATGGATTTTATAGCCAATGTGGTGCTTACATCATAAACTGTTAGTGTACCATTACTGGCATAATCGCCTGCATCGGTGCCATATAACCTACCATTATGTACGACCATATTATAAAAACTAACGCCTTCCAAGACCATTTCCATGCCCAAGGAGGTTGAAGTTAAACTTTGTTTAAACACGGTATCCCCCAAATGATAGTACAGATCCCCTCCATCCAAATTCAAACTATTGGGATGTTGGGTGGATTCAAACGGTAAATTGCCCTCCACTTCATTGGTGACCGTATTGATCTTTGATAGCACCCCTTCAGTTTCATCCTCCGTATAGGCAGGTTTACCCGAAGCCAATACCCATAAGTTCCCAGAGGTGTCCAATTGCATAGAGTTGGGCACATCCCCTACTGTAAGTGTTTTTATCACCTCATTGGAAGTGGTGTTGATAACCGAAATCTTATTATTCTGGCCCCAAGCACCTTGATGGGCCACATACACCGTATTGTCTTTTGCCAAAATAGCTTCAGGACCCAAAACTACGGGTATGGTACCTTCCACAGTGTAATTTTGAAGATTGATAATGGCTACGAAATCATCTGTTTCATCTGCAGTATCTCCCCAATTGGTAACATACCCCTTACCGTTTGCCTCAATAAAATACCTTGGGTTGTTCAAGCCGTTGGTAATACTTGCTATTTTTTCAAAAGTAAATCTATTTACTACATTTATTTTATTGGAAACATTGGCCACTATAAACGCCTCATCCTCCGTGAACCCTATCGACTGAACAACATTGCCCAGATCTTCATCATTCGTTGTATTATAAATTCCGTGATTCACTACGGACAGATCCTCGGAAATAAAAGTGACCGTTCCGGTTCCATTGCTAAAGGGGCCTTCGTTGGAAATCAAAATTCCATCTGCGTAATCGCCCATAGGCACTTGAATCCCATCATCATCGTTGGAGCATGACCAGGTAAGGCCGATAATCAATAGGGGTAAAACTACTTTTCTAATCTTCATTGGTTTAAACTGTTTTAAAATTTAGTAATTAATTGTATTTGAAAATTTCTATTGGGCATAGGTCTATAGGCTACGTTCTGATAACTTTTATTAAATATGTTGTTCACCTTTACTCCTAATATAAATTTGATTCCCGAAATATCCGGTCCATGGTAATCCAATCCTAAGTTGCCAAGGATATATGAAGGTAGACTATCGCTATTGTCTGTAGTTATATAAACCGATCCGTTGTACAAGAGCTGACAAAAGGCTACCACCTTCTTATATTGATAGGCCAAATTTGACCTCAACATATGCTCTGGGACATATAACAATTGATGGTCGGTGGAATTATCGATAGATTTGGTGAAGGAATATTCGCTCTCCCAGACCACATTATTGTTTCCCCATTTTTTTTTCCAATCAAGACCAAGTTCCAATCCGTATTGGGACACATCCTGGACATTCATCGCCATCCAAATACCTTGTTCATTGGGTCGCCATTGAATTAAATTATCGGTTGTTATACTGTAGGCATTTAATAATAAGGTTATGTTCTTCAACCTAAGTTTCTGCCCAAGTTCCAACTGCCAAGAGGCTTCCGGCAGGACCTCTAAATTACCACTGGCCCCGGCGCCTGTCCAATAAAGGTCATTGAAGGTGGGTATTCTATGGTTTTTGGACATATTAATGGTCAAGCGGTAGTTTTTAGACACTTCATAACCACTGTTCAAAGAAAAAAGAAATGGACTTTTAAAGTCACTTACCACTTCCTTTCTTAGGTTTACACCATAGTTGAACCTATCCGAAAGGTCATGGGACAACAAAAAAGTTCCGGCTACAAAATCTCTATTGGCATTTTCAATGGAAGTCCCTTTGGCCCTGATCGTAGAGAGATCGATCAAGCCATTTAACGTAATCCTATTTAACTGATATTTATAATCGTAATTGGCAAGAAAGGTATTGGCTTGTCCATAGCTAAACTCCTTTCGTTCCTTATTGGGAAAATAGCGATAGCGCTCATATAAATGCCCTACTTTTAACCGTGCTATCCTCTTTTCGTTAAAGCTGCCCAGCTCTACAAGTGACCTATGGTTTAAATCCCTGTAATTTTCATCGGCCGGGGCAGTCAATGTTCCAGAAAAATCCCGGTCACCAATAAAGGTATTATGGTACACTTTTACAATTTGTTGATCGGACAAAATAAAGCCAACATTGGCATTTAGGTTCAGCTGATCGTACGCACCATTCCCGTTTCTTCTGTCTGTCCCCAAAAACTTATAATCGTTGTCCGAAGCTATGTGGTTAACTCCGATTTGAAAAGATGTCTTTTCTTTACCGAGGGAAGTATTAAAAGCGAGCAAACTGGTATTAAAACTGCCATAACTTGTCCTAAGACTATTTTTCCAACCGTCATTAAACTTAAAGCTATCATTTAATAGTATCGTTCCCCCTACCGCTCCACTCCCGTATTGGACAGAACCTCCTCCACTTCTTACCACAACATCCCCGTAATTCCCTGGAATCAAGGTATTGAAATCTGTCTGACCTGTAAGTTGGGAGTTTATATTTATACCGTTCCAAACAACAGCAGTTTGTTGGGCATTGGTGCCCCTAAATGAAGCTGAAGAGACCATACCATAGCCATTTTCCTTAAAATATATATTGGAATTATACCGCAATAAATCCGTTAAGGTCGCTCCGCTTTTTTGCTGAACGGAATCCCTTACAACGCTAACTTTTGTACCTTTTGAAAAATGAAGCAGTTTGGCATCGTTCAAAATCACCTCGTCCAAAACAATTACATTGTCCTTTTGCCCAAAAATCTGCCCAATGGACAACAGTCCTATAAAAAATAAAAATATTTGTTTTTTTTCCATACCCAAGAAGACCCTTTGCCCGAAGATCTATTCTATTTTAGTGATGAATATGGCAGGTCTCCTGACTTGCGTACTATCATTTACCTTCCCACCCGTATTATAGGGCAGTGGTATTTGAAGAAATGATAGCCATCCATACAATATGGATTAAGCTCACAGTTGCGGGAACAGTTCCGGAGTTTCACCGAATTCCCTTTTAATCCTATCCCCTATACATTTGGGAATAGAAACCAAAATTCATTGCGAAACTACTACTTTTTTTTGGATGTACCACCGTCCTTTTTTTTGTTTAATTTATAGGCCAACCAAATGAAACCTACAATAAAATGCAAGACTATGACAGCGGCAATAATATATATTAAGGTGTTGGACTCTCCTCTCATAATTTTTATTTGCCCAAAAATAAATACTCTGGCAACAATAAATTATGACCATTGTTAGCCTTTAAGAAATTTTGATTCAAGAAATTAATACTACTTTTGAATTCTTAAACAAACCCTTAGACTTTTGAGAAAAGCCATTTTTTTTCTACTTTTTATATGCATTTGTTCTTGCAAACAGCCTAAAAAGGAGGCTGTTTCCAGCTCTGTTTTATCACAGCCCACAAACATAGATTATGCCCAAGGTTTTACCATTGAAAGAACATCGTCCGGTGTAACTATTATTACAGTAAGTTCTCCTTGGCCCGAATCTGAAGATAGTTTCACCTATGCCCTGGTGCCTAAGGAAAAATTACCGACAATAACACTGAACAGGGATGAATATAGTGCCATAATAGGGGTGCCGATAAAAAAAATGGTAGTTACCTCCACTACACATATACCGGCTCTGGAGGCATTGGAAGAAGCTGATAAATTGACAGGGTTTCCAGATACGGAATACGTATCTTCCCCGAAAACCAGAAAACGTATAAATGAGGGATTGGTGCAGGAATTGGGCAACAATGAATCCTTAAATTCCGAAATGGTGATTTCCATAAATCCCGAAGTAGTGATTGGTTTTAGCATTAACCGTACAAATAAAGCTTATGAGACCATTCAAAGGTCTAATATTCCCGTTGTTTATAATGGCGATTGGACCGAAGAAACACCATTGGGAAAAGCGGAATGGATAAAGTTTTTTGCCCCCTTCTTTCAAAAGGAACAAAAGGCCGATAGTATTTTCAAAACCATAGAGAATAATTACAACAATGCCAAGGCCATGGCTAAAAATACAGCCGATAAGCCTAAGGTATTAAGCGGAGCCTTATATAAGGATATATGGTATTTGCCTGGTGGAAAGAGTTGGGCCTCCAAATTTATAGAAGATGCCAATGCGGAATATTTATGGAAGAATACCGATTCAAACGGAAGCCTTTCCCTTAGTTTGGAAAGCGTAATAGAGCGGGCCAAGGATGCCGATTTCTGGATTTCCCCCTCACAATTTGGCAGTTATTCCGAACTAAAGGAGGCCAACCTTCATTATACACAGTTTGATGCATACAGCAATAAGAAGGTGTACACCTATGCCAATTCTAAAGGGGAAACTGGGGGATTGCTCTTTTTTGAACTGGCACCCAACAGACCGGATTTGGTACTAAAAGACCTAATCCATATTTTTCACCCCGAGCTGCTTCCCAACTATATTCCGACCTTTTATAAACCCCTGGATTAAGTGCGGCAACTAAAATCATATAGAATCTATTTTATCCTACTGTTTTTGGTTATGGTGGTATGTTTTTTAGTGAACATCAGCCTAGGCTCCGTTTCCATTCCCTTTCAAGAAACATTGAGATCAATAATTGGCAAAACTACCCAAGTAGATTCTTGGAGCTATATTATTTGGAACTACCGAATTCCCAAAGCGTTTACCGCCATATTGGTGGGAAGTGGCTTGGCTTTGAGCGGGTTATTGATGCAGACCTTGTTTAGAAACCCCTTGGCCGGCCCCTTTGTACTGGGCATAAGCTCCGGAGCAAGTTTAGGAGCGGCCCTCTTAATATTGGGATCCTCCCTATTCACCGGAATATTTTCCCTGGGGATGGTAAATGACATTTCCTTGGCCTTGGCATCCAGTATCGGTAGCTTTATGGTTCTATTGGCGGTCATGGTAGTTGCCGTAAGGGTAAAGGACACCATGGCCTTACTGATCATAGGTCTCATGTTCGGCAGTATTACTACTGCCGTGGTGAGCGTGCTCTCCTATTTCACCACCGCCGAAAAATTACAGCAATATGTATATTGGTCTTTTGGAAGTATCGGGGATTTATCCTGGAACCAACTGATACTGCTGTTGTTGATTGTAATGATCGGTGTTTTGATCAGTATTTTTTCCATAAAACCCTTGAACGCCCTATTACTGGGAGAAAGCTATGCCAAAAGTTTGGGGGTCAATATGAAGCGGTCCCGGTATTCCATAATTGTAGCCACGGGTCTTTTGGCAGGTGGTGTAACCGCTTTCGCAGGGCCCATTGCCTTCATAGGCCTGGCCGTGCCTCATTTGACGCGACAAATTTTCAACACCACCGATCATAAAATTTTGGTTCCGGCGGTATTGGTCTACGGTGCCATATTAATGCTCATCTGCGATACCATTGCCCAAATGCCCAATTCGGCCAGTGTTTTACCCATTAACGCCATAACATCCATTATTGGTGCACCTGTCGTTATTTGGCTGTTAATAAGGAAAAGGAAAATGATTTTTTAATCTCTTGACAATATTGGGCAGTACTAAAGTACCTTCAATAAAATAGTAGCGTAAAGAACAGCAAAAACCAATAACTTAGCAACCTAAAATTTACCTAAAAATAGATAATTTTACTCCACATATTGCCCTTAAAACGGAAAACCTAAGCATAGGTTATTCCAACGGCAAGCAACAATCCTGCATTGCCCGGGATATTAATTTCACCCTATTTAAAGGAGAACTCGCCTCCATAGTTGGCGTTAATGGGATTGGAAAATCAACCTTATTGCGCACACTTGGCAATGTACAGCCCAAATTGTCCGGCAAGATTACTTTGAACAAAGAGTCCTTGGAACATCATTCCATTCAAGAGCTGGCATCGGAAATTAGTGTGGTACTAACAGAACCCATCGCCTCCAAAAACCTAACGGTGTTGGAGCTGGTCAGTCTAGGTAGACAACCATACACCAATTGGCTGGGAACACTTACCAAAAAAGATAATGACAAAATATCCATGGCCCTGGACATGGTCCGTATTTCAGCATTAAAGTCCAAAAAATGCTATGAACTCAGTGACGGACAATTGCAGCGTGTAATGATCGCCAGGGCCATAGCCCAGGACACCCAGCTAATTTTACTGGATGAGCCTACGACGCATCTGGACCTATACCATAAGGTACAAATACTAAAATTACTCAAAACCATTGCCCACGAAACCAACAAGACTATCCTCTTTACTACCCATGAAATTGAAATTGCGATTCAGTTGTGCGATAAAATATTGATACTAAAAGAAAACCAGAGTAGCTTTGGATCTCCATGCGAATTGATACAAAAGAAAAGTTTTGAAAATCTGTTCCCTATAGACACCATTACTTTCGATGCACAAACGGGTTCTTTTAGAGTTAATAAGTAATGAATGTCAACATCACTTTTTTTTAACACAATCCACTATCTTTACTCCAAAGAACCTTATAAACATGAATGAATTGCTCCTATATGTAATCTTTGCCCTTGTAGGCTTGGCAATAGGCTATTTTTTGGGAAATTATATCCAAAATCTAAAAACAAAATCCAGTCAAAGCGCCCTTTTGGAACGCGAACAACAATTGAGAGCAAACCTCAGCACCTTGGAGCAGAGGCTTATCGATGCCGAGGAGCAAAAAGCGCAATTACAATCCGAAAAGGAGCAATTGGGGAATAGAATAGTCCGTTATCAGGCAGAAATGGAAAATTTGGACCTCAAAAATCGGGAACAAAAAGGGGAGGTAGAGAAATTACAGGAAAAATTTACCAAGGAATTCGAGAATCTGGCCAATAAAATTTTGGACGAGAAGAGCACCAAATTCACGGAACAGAACAGGGAGAACATTAAAAATATATTGACCCCCCTACAAGAGAAGATAATTCTTTTTGAGAAAAAGGTGGAGGACAGCCAAAAAGAAAGTGTAGGCATGCATTCCGCCCTCAAGGAGCAATTGGCCAATCTTCAAACACAAAACCTTAAAATAACCCAAGAGGCGGAAAACCTTACCAAGGCCCTAAAAGGGGACAGTAAGATGCAGGGCAATTGGGGCGAATTGGTATTGGAACGCGTTCTGGAAAAGTCGGGCTTGGAAAAGGATCGTGAATATACGGTACAACAAAGTTTTACCCGAGAAGATGGAAGTCGGGTGCTACCCGATGTGATCATAAACCTGCCCGACGGCAAAAAGATGATCGTAGATTCCAAGGTCTCCCTTACGGATTATGAACGTTATGTAAATGCCGAGGATGAGCTAAAGGATAAATTCCTTAAAGATCATATCAATTCCCTCAGGAGGCATGTGGACCAACTATCAGCAAAAAAATATGAGGACCTTTATGAAATGGAGAGTCCGGATTTTGTACTTATGTTCGTTCCCATAGAACCTGCATTTGCCATTGCAATAAACAACGATAACTCCCTATACAACAAAGCTTTTGAGCAGAACATTATCATAGTAACCCCTTCCACCCTATTGGCTACCCTACGGACTATAGATACCATGTGGAACAATGAAAAACAGCAACGCAATGCCATTGAAATTGCCCGTCAGGCGGGAGCCTTATATGATAAGTTTGAAGGTTTTGTTGGCGATTTGATGAAGGTTGGCAAAAAAATGGATGAAGCAAAATCCGAATATAAGGGAGCTATGAACAAATTGGTCGACGGTAGGGGAAATATAATTACCAGTATAGAGAAATTAAAAAAAATGGGCGCCAAAGCAAAAAAATCCATTCCCGATTCTCTCCTGAAAAGAGCCGAGGATGATGATGACGGGAATGAAGAACCTTTAACCTTACTTTAGCTAACTTAAACATTAAGTATGAAAAAAATACTCGGATTTACCTTGCTAGGCCTGGTCCTAATTATGACTGCCTATTTTTTATTTGTATATTTTGTTCCCTATAGTGAAGGAATCCGCTCGGGAGAACTTATCAAAATAAGCCGTAAAGGAGTGCTTATAAAAACATGGGAGGGTGAAATAAGTCAAGGAATATCCGGAGCACAGATTTTCTCCTTTTCGGTTTTAAAGGACGATGTAATTGCCAAACTGAAGGAATATCAAGGTTCTTATGTTAAAGTAACCTATATAGAGCGCTACAGGACCTTCTTTTGGTTGGGAGATACCAAATATTTTGTCACTTCCGTAGAAAAGGAAAACTCCCCCCACTTAAATTAAAAACCATGGACGAATTTAAAAGTGCCAGACAATCCAGAGTCTCCATAACCCAATTAATGCTGCCGTCCCATTCCAATTTTGGGGGAAAAGTACACGGTGGCCACATATTAAACCTAATGGATCAAATAGCCTTTGCCTGTGCCTCAAAACACTCAAGAAAGTATTGTGTTACAGCGTCGGTGAACAAGGTAGATTTTTTAAACCCCATTGAAGTTGGGGAATTAGTTACGTTAAAGGCCTCCGTAAATTATACAGGACGTACCTCCATGGTCATAGGTGTCCGGGTAGAATCCGAAAACGTAACCACTGGGAAAAGAAAACATTGTAATTCCTCCTATTTCACTATGGTAGCGAAGGATTCGGAGGGCCGAAGCACTCCTGTGCCCGGTCTGATCATTGAAGACGAACAGGGCGTTCGCAGGTTTGCACGTAGTATTCAACGGAAAAAACAATCAATGTCTCGAAGCAGTCAATTTGAATCGTCCCAATTTAAAATGAATGACTACTTGAAGGATTTGGACCATGAAAATGTCAAAATAAATCTAGACCCCTCCTAATTTATTTGGGCCGCGGCCTCCTCGTCCAAGAACCAAATTAACTCCCCGGATGAAGGCGCTACCAAAGAAGCGGGATAGCTCTCATGGCCTTCCTCCCTCGCAATTATGGCCCTAACTTTTTCTGCCTTACTGCTGCCCGTCACCAAAAATGCTACCGTCTTCGCATTGTTTATTAGCTTCCCGGTAATGGTAATACGTCTTTGTCCCGAATCTGGATGAATTGCTACCTCGCAGTTATTCTTGGAGTCCCAAAGGCCTATTTCATGTGGAAAAATAGAAGCTGTATGTCCGTCATCGCCCATACCGAGAATAACCAAATCAAATTGAGGCATGTTGTCCACTATGGGCAATTCCTCCTCCAAGACCTTTCCATATCTTCCTGCCTCCAATTCCGGCAGATCTTCCCCATGCACTCGGTGAATATTATCTTTGGGAATATTGATCTTGGATAACAAGTGGTCTACCGTCATTTTATAGTTACTTTCCGGATCGGTAGGAGGAACACATCGTTCATCTCCCCAATACAAATGAACCGTAGACCAATCCACCTCCTTATAATGCTCTGCCATATAATCAAAGACCACCTTAGGCGTACTACCCCCGGACAAGGCGATATGGGTTGTAATATTCTCTGTGATAAGTGCTTCCAAATAATCGGAGAAGTTTTTGGCAACTTCCGTTTTCGTGGGGGATATATTAATATGCATCTATTATATTTTGTTTGATTAAAAATTACTTAATAACACAGAAACCGGGGTCATCGGCCAAGTTTTCACCCGGATTCCTCCACTTTAGGTCCCCTTCCAATAAACGGTCCGAATTGGTTGGACCCCAAACTCCCGAAGAATAGCCATATATGTTTACATCCGAACCATTCTTCCAGTAGTCCAATATGGGATCTACAAACTCCCATGCAGCTTCCACTTCATCCGCTCTGGCGTAAAGGGTTGCATCTCCCTGCATGGCATCCAACAACAATCTTTCATAAGCATCCATTACATTATTATCTGCCAGATTGGAATAGTAAAAGTCCAGATTGGCCCGTTCTACGGTAAAGCCCTGCCCGGGAACTTTCACCCCAAACTTAATAAGGATGCCTTCATCCGGTTGAATCCTTATGATCAACTGGTTGTCCTTGTTGTTCATATCAGAATTTTTGAACACTTGGTGGTGCGGTGATTTAAAATGAATTACCACTTCTGTTACCTTGGTAGGCATTCTTTTGGCGGTGCGCACATAGAAGGGGACATCTTTCCACCTCCAATTATCCACGAAAAATTTAATGGCGGCATAGGTCTCCGTTTTGGAGTTGGGATCAACACCTTCCTCTTCCCTATACCCCTTTACTTTTTTACCGTCTATTACGGATGACAAGTATTGTGCCCTTACCGTATTATTATACAAGGTTTCCTCATCGCGCATAATCCGCAATGATTTTAATGCCTTGACTTTTTCGTTCCTTATTTCCTGCGCACTGGCATCTATTGGTGGTTCCATTACTATTAAAGAGACAATTTGCAATAAATGGTTCTGGAACATATCGCGAAGCGCACCGGATTTATCATAATACCCGCCCCTTTTTTCCACACCAACACTTTCGGCATTGGTGATTTCTATATGGTGTATATAGTTTCTGTTCCAAAGTGGTTCAAAAATACTATTGGAGAAACGGGTTACCAATAAATTCTGTACCGTTTCCTTACCCAAATAATGGTCAATTCTATAGATCTGGGATTCCTTGAAGTAGGTCTGCAAACCAATATTTAGTTCTTTGGCCGTCTCCAAACTATAACCAAATGGCTTCTCGACAATAATTCGCTTCCAGCCGTTGGTTTCGTCATTTAAACCTTGCTCGGAAAGATTTTTTGCAATTAGCTCATAAAGACTGGGTGGGGTCGACAGATAAAATATATAATTGCCCCCGGTACTGAATTTATCATTCAAGTCCGATATTCTAGTTGACAACTTACTGTATACCTTACCGTAATCATCCCCAAGATCCTCATAAAAAAACTTATCTGCAAAGGTGTCTATAAAATCTGTGGAGGCATCCTTTACCTTTTCCTTCAGGTAAGTGCTTTCCTGGACGACCTTCCTCCTAAACTCACCATCGGTCATGTTGCTCCTACTTACTCCCAATACCACAAAATTCTCAGGGAGTTGTTTTGCCTTGTACAAGTTAAATAAAGCTGGAACCAGCTTTCTAGCAGTTAAATCTCCTGATGCCCCAAAAATAACAAGCATTTGATTTGCTGTTTTGTTCATATTATAATTATTGGAAGTTTTGTTCAATTTGTTGGGAATTTAAAACTTTGGTTCTAAAAACCGTTTAATTGATTATTTTTGATTTTTAAATTATCATGCGAAGATAAAACTAATTTAGCTTATTCATTTATAAACAAGGACACTTAACAAAAGCCACTTTATTTTGTTAAATAACTTTAAGGAAAAAACATGGAAAACACATATGATTTTGGATTGATCGGCCTAGGCGTAATGGGACGTAATTTTATTTTAAATGTTGCGGACAATAACTTTTCGGCCATGGGATACGATCTGGATGATGAAAAAGTAAATGCACTGATCGAGGAAGGACAGGACACTAAAAGAGTGAATGCCTCCACAAATATCGAACATTTCGTACAATCCTTATCACAGCCTAGAAAAATAATGCTTTTAGTGCCTGCTGGTAAAATAGTGGACTCCGTAATTGAGAGCCTACTGCCTTATTTGGATAAAAACGACCTTATCATAGATGGTGGAAATTCTTTTTTTACCGATACAGATCGCAGGGAGACGTATTTACAGAGCAAAGGAATTCACTTTTTTGGTTCCGGCGTTTCCGGAGGTGCTAAGGGTGCTAGGCGAGGTCCCAGCATAATGCCAGGTGGAAACAAGGAAGCCTACAAGGAAGTACAACCAATTTTCGAGGCGGTTTCGGCCAAATTTAAAGGAGAACCCTGCGTTGCCTATCTGGGCCCTAAATCTGCCGGTAACTATGTGAAAATGGTGCATAATGGCATTGAGTACGGCCTAATGCAACTTACCTCCGAAATTTACGACCTTCTAAAAAAGGCAGGTAAGTACAATAATGATGAACTACATGCCATTTTCGATTCCTGGAACAAGGGAAGGTTACAATCCTTTTTAATAGAAATATCCGCCGAGATCTTTAAACAGGATGATGACAAGGGCGATGGCAGATTGGTAGACAAAATCTTGGACAAGGCCAAACAAAAGGGCACTGGTAAATGGACATCCCAAAATGCCATGGACCTGGGTATTCCCATCCCAAGCATAGATATAGCCGTGAGTATGAGGGAAATATCGGCCCTGAAAGAAGAAAGGGTATTGGCCGATAAGTTATACAATAGGCCAGAGCCAGCTATCATGGAAAAAAATGAAATGGCAAAATGGGCAGAGGAAGCACTTTACTTTTCCTTTATAACCACATACGCACAGGGACTCCATCAACTCGCAGACGCCTCCAAGGAATATGGTTATGATCTGGATCTTTCCGTAATAGCCAAAATTTGGAGAGCGGGATGTATTATCCGTGCTGGCTTGCTGGAAGACATATCCGCGGCTTTTACCAAGGACAAACAATTGCCCAACCTACTATTGTCTCCCCAGTTTGTTCCCAAGGTACAGTCTACCGTGGGGGCCACGAGAAATCTTGTTGCATATGGAGCAAAAAATGGTATCCCATTACCAGGTCTTTCCAACTCTCTGACGTATTTTGATGCCTACACCTCTGGAAGATTGCCCTTAAACCTTATTCAGGCGCAACGGGATCACTTTGGATCGCACACATATGAAAGAACAGATATGGAAGGTATCTTCCATACCGAATGGGAGTAACCTGATAAAATAATTCTTTGCTTTTACATTTTTTTGGGCTATTTTTAATACAAATTAAAAGTAGCCCAAAAAATTTAAGATGAGTGGAAGTATTCAGGACATGAACAATAGAGTGAATCAGAATCGCTCTCTTAAACCTTCCAATCGGGCACGGTTTAAGGAAAGCAATAGGGACAATATATATTCCGATTCCACGCCTGCCCTTACAAAACTGAACTTTAAGCAAGTATCCGAAATAGAATTAAAAAAAATAAAGGATAGGATAAAAAACCGGGCCCTAAAAGATCGCAACAGGGAAATGTTTATTTTTCTTATGGTAGCCCTAACACTAGTGGCAACCCTTATTGTTCTCTTCCAATAAACACGCACAGGCTTAAGTGACCTTTCCCGGCCTAGGACTGCTTCCTATATTTCCCCTGAAATGGTCATTTTCAATTACCTTCCATTACCCAACACCACTCAAAATCCAAAGAAAATTTCCGTAAGCCCCAAATTTTGGTGACACAACTTTCAACGTCAAAAAGAAGGAGGCTTTTAAATTGATATTTCCCCTGCTGACATTTACAACTGTTATTCATGCTTTTATTTTTATCGAAGCCGTAAGGTATATTTTTAGAATCTCAAATCAAGAAGACCGCAAAAAATAATAATACATACTAAGAGGGTTTTATATTGATTCCTAAAAATACCATTTACCGAAAAAACGGTGGCAATAAGAATGAAGTCCCATATTTTAATTTAATTTTACCCATTAAAATTTGGATCTATGAATCCTTCTGCCACTGGTTGGATAGATAAGTTTGGGTATCTGGTAAAGGACAACAACGACTATATCCACTCTTTTGAAGAATTATACGCCCTACTAAAAAGTACTGGATTTGTCTATGGGATCAATCTGGATATACCTCCTTTTATCATTAAAGAGGTTCCCCTGTCCGAGGATGAAAAGGCCAAGATCAATTTAATAACCGCGCTCTATTTTACCTATAAGCTCAAAAACAACGACCCCAATTTTGAGGCTTTCCTGGGTCATATCTTTATGTTCTATAAAGATTTGGGAATTAACAGAATTTCATTTTTGAACAAATTTCTTACTGGAAAGAAAACATCCTCCAAACTGGAAAACCTCTTAAACTCCAGAATCTACTTGGAGGACAATGTAATAAGCAAGACCTTTAATAACATCATAACCAATTCGCTGCTTTTTATAGACGTTCTTAGCTTTAAAAGATATCTAGAAGGTGAAACCGCAATAAAAGAATATGCCCAGGGTCTGGAACATATCACCATAAATATTACATATCACACCCTAAACTCCAAGGAGAAAAATAAAAATGATGAAAAACTAGCGCAACTTTTTGCCTCCTCCCTAACTTTTATTGAAAGCGCAAAACAGGACTTTGACGGCTCTTATAGAAATGAATTGGTCAACAAATATTCCCGTTCGGAAAATAGGTATTTTCTGGATGTTGCCTGCTTAACGGTATGGGAAGACCAGTCATTGGATTACACCGAATCCGATTTTATTTTTGGCCTGGGAAGGGACCTTGGTTTTGACCAAAATGAAATAGGAAAATCGCTGCAGGATGTTACTGGATTTTTTCAATTAAATACCGACAAAATACCCCATCTAAAAGATCACAATTTGGCTGTCCAATTTTACGATAGCATGTCCAAAATTGTAAACAAACTTATTCTCAGAAACAGCAAACGTCTACAAAAGGAACTTTCGGAAAGCAAGGAACTGGTTACCTTATTATCCAAATCAACAGTGAAGGACCTAAGTCCTGAAGAGAAGAAAAAAGTGCAAAATCAACTCCTGGATATTTTTAAAAGCATTCCTTCGCTAGCGATTTTCATACTTCCTGGTGGAGCAGTTTTATTACCTATATTCATTAAATTAATTCCAAAATTACTACCTTCCTCTTTTGACGACAACAGAGTTGAAGAATAGCCCAAAATTACCCAAAACCACTACTATAAGAAAAACCTATAGTATATATTTTCACAAGATAACTATATTAAAATCAATATATTACATAACATTATTCCAACCATAACTTAAAGTCTTTTACCCTCTCCCTACTTACTATGATTTCGGCCCCATTGAAGCGGTTTAATTTAATTTCCAACCTGGAATTGGTATAATAAACAATGTCTTTGATATGATTTATATTCACGTAGAATTTTCTACTTACCCGAAAAAAGGATTTGGGATGAAGTTCCGATTCCAAGTTTTCCAAGGTATGGTCCAGTAGATAATTTCTCCCCTCAATTGTGGATGCATAGGTACCTTTGTTTTCGCTGTAAAAACATTCGATATCCTCCGCATTGATAATTTTAAGATGTTGCCCCACACTAACCGTAAACCTCTTTTTGTATTCCCGCTCCACAGGGTTTACCAACAACTTTTTTACATCTTCAAAATCGAGTGACATTTTTTGTTTTTCAGGCCTAAAAGTGAGGTACTTTTTTACAGCCATTTCCAGCTCTTCATCATCTATGGGTTTCAACAAATAATCAATGCTATTCAACTTAAATGCCTGTAGCGCATATTCATCATATGCCGTAGTAAAAATTACCGAACTTCGTATATCAACAGCTTCGAAAATCTCAAAGGACAATCCATCCGAAAGCTGGATATCCAAAAAGATCAAATCGGGATGTTCATTTTCCCGAAACCATACAATGGCTTCCTCTACGGAATAGAGCATAGTGGACACCCCTACCTTTAAATTGGTCAATAATCGCCCCAACCTTCTGGCGGCAGGTTTTTCATCTTCAATAATGATTGCATTCATTTTATGGCTTGCTTGGTTTTTATTCGACGCCCCCCGAAATCCCCTTATCCTTCTATGTAATTTCCACTTGGCCACTCTTGCCAATGTCTTGGGAAAATTCAGGTTCCAATTTAAGAAAGTAAAATTCCGGCCACCAAGGGGACTACCCCCCAAAGAACCGGATAAATCACTATTTGTATATAATGGCCAAAGAACATCCGCTTACTTTCCGCACTTAATACACCCTTCCAGCGCATGCTTATCCATTTCCATTGGTTGCACTTTTAAGTTTCCCTCCCAGTTTTTTGCATGATTTTTTTTATCTGCTTCCCTTCCCATCTTTTTACGAAATCCAACCCAGCACCAAAGATTCTAAGGTACTCTACAAACACAATGATCCAGGTGGCAACAGGTACCACAGCAAAAATCCAGATAACTGTGCTTGAAGCATTTTTACTGGATAAAAAATAGACAACACCCAGACTCCCCAAAGTAATAAGGCAAACCATCCCTACAAACCAATAAAACTCTTTAATCAATTTCACTTTTTTCCTAGCATATAATTCCTTGGCACTACGAAAACCCTCCATTACCTGTATTTTTTGGATTCCTGTTTCTCTTTCTCCATATACCTTTGGATCTGCCTTTCTTCCCACTCTTTGTTGAAAAATGGATTATACGAAAAGACATTTAAACCATGAAACAATAAGCCTATCCCCCAAAACAACCAAACCGCAAAAGTTCCAAAATCCCAAAACGCCTCCAGCATGGTATCGCCATTGTTTTTATCACCAATAATCTTGGCTGTTGTAATAAATACGTTTACAGCGAGATACACCACAAGGTGAACATAAAACCCCTTCAATTCTGCCACCTGTTTTTTGGCGCGCTCCAATTTATTCTCCCTATCAAAATCCATTATTCCCATCTGTTTTTCCTGTCATCCTCCTTCATATACTCCTTAATTTTCCTTTCCTCCCAATTCTTTCCGAAGAAAGAGTCCAGACCAAATACTTTTATTGCATGAAATACCAACCCAATCCCCCAGCCGAATGCCGCCCACAGAAACCAAGGGTGCCGCCATTGATCGACCCAGTAGTTAAGGGCCGCTAGAAACCCTATAAAAACAGAATAGGACATTAGACTCATATAGAACTTTTTAATTGCCCCAACCCTTTCTTTGGCCCTGAAATACTTGTTCTCTTTTTCTAAATTTTCCATGATTTATTTTTAATTCAAAATTAGCGGCCCGCCCTTGTTTTTTCAAAAACAAACTAATGAAATGTTGATTTTATAGGATGGACCGTAACCCTAAAAATTTTCATCCTCCATATACTTTTTAATTTTCCTTTCCTCCCAGCCTTTCCCCAATAGCGGATTATAACCAAAAACCTCCATACCATGGACCACCACCCCAAATCCCCACCCTACCGCAGGAAAGAGCACCCACGGAAAACTTGTGGTGCTATAATTGACTATAATCAAGATGGGCAGTACCAAGCAATAGGATATTAGATTACCGTAAAAGCCCTTTATAGCTTCTACTTGTTCCTTGGCTTTCAGATAGCGTTTATCCTCCAAAAAAGATTCATGCATTTCCTTAACCCCTATTCTTTCCATAAGTATCGGGAGCTTGACCGTAAATTCCGAAGCAGATTTTTCAATTTGAACCCTCTTAATGGATAAAATCTGGTACCGTTCCCGTATATTCCTGAGTCCAACCCCACTACTCTTTCCAACAACCTGCTTCTCCTGCAGATTATTAGATATACAGAGCATTCCACCCTCCTCATAGACACGTATCCGCAAGGGCCTTTCAACCGTTACCACGTTGTGTTTAACTGCGTTTTCCAATAGGAGCTGTAGGGACAGGGGAACTATTTTTGCCGCAGTATCACTGCACTTCCCAGGGATATCAAACACTATACTATCCTCAAATCTCATTTTCAACAACCTCACATAAGTCTCGGCAAAGGCAAGCTCTTCATCTACGGTTACCAAATCCTTGTTCTTCTGCTCCAGAACATATCGGTACACCTTGGAAAGGGAGGTTGTAAATTTTTGCGCCTGTAGGGGATCCTCCTCAATTAAACTGGTAAGCACATTTAAACTATTGAACAGGAAGTGTGGATCCAACTGGTTCTTTAGAGCATCAAACTTGGCAGAGGCCGTACCTGCAATTATTTTCTGCTCCTTAACCTTGTTCTCTTGCCGATGTTTAAAAAACCAAGCCAAATAAAACAATGCGGAAATTAAAACAGCCAACAATAACGATATTTTGTAGTGCCCAGGCTCCTCATTTACCAAAAAATCCGAAATAGGCATTTTCCCAATTACTACCTTAAGGATTACACGGGAAACGAATATACCCGCCAAAGAGAACGCAATATTACCAGAGAATCCAATCAACAAGTGTCTCCCCCTGTACATTTGCTGATCATATTTTATTATAAGAAATTGAATCCAATACGCATTCACCAAATAAAGGATTACCGTAAAAATCATATTGGTGCCGTACTCTTGAAGAGCCCTCTGTACATTAAAGCCTTCGTTAAATTTCCCCATAAAAAAGAAAACGGCGAGAAAAACAAAATATAATAAAGTCCCTACAAAAAGTGCATTCCCCAAATGTTTAATGAATCGTATCATTCAGCCTTATTTGTAATCCACCATATTAAAACCCTGTAAATTCAACTTAGCGTTATTGACACAATGGATCCCTCTTGGCTTAAAGTTAGGAAAAAGTTCCCACGAAGGTTCATTATCCACTGGAATATAAAGGAGACCATTTTCAGAATACAAAGTTGCCGGTACAAATGTTTTTGACACCTTTTTAGATTGTCTACTGTATTGATCCATAATGTAAAAAATAGAGTTATCTACCAATTTACTTTCACTATGGGCCGCCACCAATTCATTGACGACGGTCGCTAAAATTATCAATATGACTTTATGCATAGCTAATTCTTTCGTAAGTTTTTCACTGGACAAATGTGATTTAAAAAAAAGTGGATAGAAAATAGGTTCTACCGAATTGTAGATTTCACGGGATGGATTGAAGATAGTATTACCACAAACATAAAAGAGGACGCACCCCTACGTCCTCTTTTGAAGTTTTAAAAAATAGTTTCGTTTTGCAAAACGTATTTTTCAAGTCTTAACTTATGAATTATAAAATTAACATTTATTCCCCTACGAAACACTCTTTTTTGAAAAAAAATTAACTCAAATCGTAAACCCGATTCCAAGCATGCCCTGACAAAGTACACATGCAAACTGTTTGTTTGCAAAAATACCTTAAGTAAAGATTTCATCAAATAATACACCCCATTTGAAAGTTGAAGAGTTTAGCCCGGAATTTTTTGTTTCAGAATTGTTCTGCAAAAGCGGAATCCTATCAAATAAAAAGAGGACGCACCCCTACGTCCTCTTTTAAAAGTTAAAAAATAGGTTTTTTTACCAAATAACTTATTCTTTAAGTCTTACTTATGAATACTAAATTTAGCAAATATTTTAATGCGAGGGGTGCTTTTTATCATAAAATATTGACCCAGTCCATATTTACAACCACTCATAGCCATATTCCACACTACACTCCGGATGGATTAAAATTTCACTTTACGTTATAACCTTTAAAAAATTATAATTAAGCTATTTAGCAGAAAAGGTAAAATCGGGAAGTCTAATAATCTCACCACCCTTAAGTGCCGACTCATGCGCCAGAATCCCAACACATGTAATATTGGCAGACTGCTGGGCATTGGGGTAAGGCGCTTTTTCCAGAACAAGTGCATTTACAAATTCGTGCACCAGGTGCGGATGGGACCCTCCGTGACCCGCCCCTTGTGTAAACGACAGGTGTTGGTGCTCATCGGAATCATACACTCCCTGGGTAGTAAAATGTTGTATTTCTTCAGGTAACAATTTTGCGAAATCCGGACTTTCCACTTCTTCCGGAATTTCAGGCTCCGGCTTCTTGGCCGTATGTACCACTAGAGGTTTCCCCTCAATCAATGGCCATTCCACCGATTTTTTTGAACCATAGACCTCAAAGCTTTCCCTGTACTGCCTGGCCACATCAAACAATGAACGATACACCTGTGCGCTTAAATCTGAATTTCGAAATTTAATATGTGTAGTTTCCACTGCAAACGGAGAGTTGTAGTGCGGTATCAACTCCTCGCGTATGGTTCCGGACCCAAAACAGGAAACGTACTCGGCCTCCCCTCTTGTAAGGGCTAGAACAGGGCCTACGCAATGCGTTGCGTAATGCATAGGTGGCAAACCGGGCCAGTAGTTCGGCCAGCCGTCCATATCCTGCTGATGACTGGCTTTAAGAAATTGTATTTTACCCAATTCTCCATGGTCAAATAATTCCTTCATAAATAGAAACTCCCTAGCATAGACTACGGTTTCCATCATCATATAGGTGAGGCCAGTTTCCTGTGTTAGACGAACAATTTCCTCACATTCCTCTACAGTAGTTGCCATAGGCACGGTACATGCTACATGCTTACCGGCCCTTAACGCTTTTATGGATTGTATTCCATGATCGGGAATAGGCGTATTGATATGCACGGCATCTATTTCCGGATCCAGCAACAATTCATCATAGGAAGTATATCTTTTTTCGATATTGAACGCATCTGCCAGTGCTTTTAGCTTATCTGGATTCCGTTGCGATATAGCTATCAAATTAGCGTTTGGATGCTTTTGATAGATTGGAATAAATTCCGCACCAAACCCCAGACCTACTATGGCGATGTTTACTTTCTTACTACTCATCTTATGTTATATTTAATTAAATGTCCTTTTTAAAAAATCAATTCCCTGTGAGGCGAATTCGTCCTGACTCTTCGCCATATTTTTCCAAATGCACACGGCTCCAGCCAACTCTTTGATCTCCGGGGTGAAACTTTCAATGACGATTGCCCCTTTATATTCAATGGCCTTCAACCCTTCGGCAAAATCGGTCCAAGGGGTCAATCCAGTCCCAGGAACTCCCCTATGGTTCTCCGAAACCTGCACATGAAGCAATTTATCGCCTACCAACTTTATAGCTTCGGCAATGTTACTTTCCTCAATAGTCATGTGAAAACCATCAAGTAAAACTTTAGCACATTTATGGTTAACATCTCCAATAAAACGCATTACATCCTCCGCAGTGTTGATTAAGTCGGACTCAAAACGGTTTAATGGTTCCAAGGCAACGGAGACCCCGTAATCCTGAGCCATTGTGCAAACCTTGGATACATTGCGTACCGCTAGGTCCCATTCCTGCTTCCGTTCTTCCCCAGGAAGCATTCTTGCCTTGCCCACAGCTGCATACATAGGACCTGCCAAAAAATCCACCCCCCACAAATTACACAATTGAAAACACTGTTCTATGTAATTGAAGCAGTTTTGATGAACTGCCGTATCCTTATGGGTCAGATCTTTTGCTGGGCCAAAGGCACCACAAACGATTGCTTGCAACCCATTGTCATCCAATGCCCTTTTTATAGCCTGTCCATCTATCAATTCAGGATCCTCCACTGGTATTTCCACCAAATCGAACCCCATCTTTTTAATTTTTGGAAACAAGGCTACGGATTTGGTATTAAAAGGTGATTCCCAAAGCCAGGTACTTACACCGTATTTTATATCGCTGATCATTATACAAGTTTTACTTTAAACAAAATATTGCAATAAATTATTCTACAACTATTTACTATAAATAATTGTATTTTATTTTACCACTCAATCCCCTTGGACCACCTTCATGACCCCTTGCATAATTCGCCAGTGCCCGGGAAAAGTGCAGATAAAAGGATAATCACCTGGTTCTTCGGGAGCTGTAAACTTTAGTACAACCTTTTCTTCAGGGTTTATAATGGCAGTGGCATAAAGCACTTCTGGCATTTCCGGAACATAATTTTTTTGTGCACCATCGGGATCCATTGCCAATTTATCCGCAGCCATACCTACCTTTTCCTTTTCTCCCACCTTGGTTATAACCAGGTTGTGTTGCATAAAATCGGTATTCTCAAATACAATTTCAACAGGTTTCCCGGCCACTGCGACAAACTCGGTGAGATCATATTTCATCTCATTTTTAATGGTTTTGATATTAATTACCAAAGCGTTGGAATTACTGTCCAGGTCATCATCCAATGCCAATTCAACCTCATTCATATAGGTTTCGACCAAAAGTTGGGACAAGGATTTATCTGCAAAAACGTTTTTTACAGTATTGGAGTAGTCCGATTCCACTTCATATTTCCAATCCCCGGCCAACGAAACGCTAAACTGCCCAACTTTTAGGGACATCTGCTCCTTTTTGCCCCAGATACCACCTCCGCCACCAGTATCCTCGACTCTGACGGCAATGGAATTACTTCCTGCTTTCAATACCCCGGATGGAATTTTGTACACCCTTTGCGCCTGATAATCCTTTTCTATACCACCCACCAAAATACCGTTTACATACACCTTGTCCGAATCATCTACAGGCCCCAAGGAAATAGTACCGGACTTGGCCGCTTCGTTGGACGGCACTTCCACATTTTTACGAAACCAAATTATACCATCTATCTGCAATCCTGCATCTTCTATCAACTGCGGTAGACGCATGGTTTCCCAATTAGAATCATCTAGGTCTGCCGCTTCTCTTTGACTTTCGTTAAACTGTCCCATTTCAAAATTGGGATTGGCAGCTAGGAATGCCGTAATGAATCCCTGATGATGTTTACTTCCCGCCGCATAAAGTGCCTTTGCCAACCAATCATCGGCCAACACTTGTTGGTTCTCGCTTAAAAGAAACAACTTCTTCCCTATTTCCACATTAGGTTCCCGGTCCGCAAAATAAATAAGCGTCGCCAATTGCACCTCAGGATCCTTATCCATCAATAAATTGGACTCCAAAAGCAATGCATCTGTTATTTTATTTTTAGGCAAAATCTGTATGGCTGCTCTCCGAACCGCTCCGGATGGATGATTCAATGCAGCTTTCGCTACTTGAATAGCTTCGGCATTTGAGGGAATAACCCCTAATCCATTAAGTGTCCATAAAGCATGTAAGGCACTTGGGTTAAGCCCCAAGTCGTCCACTTCCCTATTCTTCACCAAGGATATGAGTTCGGGCACTACGGCCTTATCTCCATTTTCAACCAATAAACGCTGGGCGGTCATACGCCAAAACATATTATCACTGGATAAGGCCTCTACCAAGCCCTTTGAATCCTCCCGATCCAAAGTCATGGTTGTATTTGCTTCCGCATCTTTGGGCATAATACGCCAAATACGCCCCCTGGATTTATCGCGTAAAGGATTCTCATAGGCATTCCCCAGTCCGTTCACAGCATCATACCCACCTCTTTCTACCCGGGGAGTCGGATTGTGTTGAATAATAAAATTATACCAGTCCAATACCCAAACGGCACCTTCCGGTCCTACCTTGGCCTCCACCGGGGAAAACCATTCATCAGAGCTGGCCATTAAATTGCCCCCATCCTTTTCCAAATATCCAGCGCCTTCTTTTTCAATTTTAGCAATATGGACTACACCTCCCGTAGGTTCGCATACAAAGGCATACTTATTCCAATACTGCTCGGGAAAGCCACGGGCCGTGTAAAAATGATGTCCGGCCGCAGCCGTGAAACCACCAAAAACATCAACTTGCCGAACGTTTTGGGTAATGGGCAACATGGCGTAATGGCCATCTATTTTTGCACTTCCTTCCAAGGAAATTCCTGCCACATCCTTTAAGCTCTTATTGGGTATGCCCATAAAAACACTATGGGTATTATTGGCCGTGGAAGCAAAAATGGAATTATCCTCTGTTATCCCCAACCCCCAAGTATTGTTACTGGTATTGGTCAACAATTCAAAATTGCCAAAGTCGCTATTGAATCGATATATACCTTTACTAAATTCGAAATATTCACCGGAAATAGTACCCTTAAATCCTGAATACCCAACAACTCCATAAATATTGTTATCAATACCACGTTGAAGGTTGGAAGGCCCTGCATGGGTATCATAAACACCCCAGCCATCGATTGCTACCTCCTTCACATCCGCTCTGTCATCACCATCTGTATCCTTTAGAAACAAGAAATATGGGGCTTGGGAAACCAAAATACCCCCATTTACAAAGGTAAAACTGGTTGGTATATTTAGTTTATCCGCGAATACCGTAAACTTGTCAGCTTTGCCATCCCCATCGGTATCTTCACAAATTTTAATGCGGTCGTCCCCACTGCCTTTATCGTCGCGTACCGTGTTGGGATAGTCAACAGTCTCTATTACCCATAGCCTACCTTTCTCATCCCAATTCATTGCTATGGGATTAATTATATCGGGCTCGGAGGCAAATAGTTCCAACTTAAAGCCCGAAGGGACTTGAATTAATTTTGCCGATTCTTCCGGCGATAAAGGCAACTGATATTTAGGGGCAGGATCCCTTTTCTCATAATTGGGAATATTGGCCATTTCCTTATATTCCAGTGTTGGAATATCCTTAACGAATTCTTCCCAATTCTTTTTTACCTGATCGGCCACTGCCCATAGAATACCCTCCTTAATAAGATTTTGAAACCCAGGTTCACTCCATGTTCTTTCATCATGCCCATAAGCCGTGTAGAATACCTTGCCCTTACCAAATTGTTTTACCCATGTCCAAGGCTCATGATGTTCCCCATCCACCCTTTCCATCAAAACAGTAATATCACTGGCCAATTTATCATGAACATAGGTTTCGTCCCATGTTGAAAATTCCTCAAACTTTTGCATGATAGGATGCGATTTTTCAATAATCTTGGCAGTGAAAGTATCCGTGCCGTGGGTTTTAAATTGCCCCCCTACCAAGTCTACATATTCTTCGGACTCCTTAAAACAAAAACTTGCACAGTGAATTGGTACAAATGCATGCCCCGCGGCGACATAATCCAGCAAGGCTTTTTCCTGCTCCGGAAACCTACCTTCATGATTGGCGTAAATTATTACACCGTCATAGCGTTCTAAGTTTTCAGGATTAAGGTCCTCCACCGCTTCGGTATAGGTAACATTTATACCGCTTTTGGTCAGTGCAGAAGCTAAAATTGGCATATAGGACCTAGAGTTATGGTGTTCCTGTGAATGCCCAAGGAATAGCATCTCTATCCGCCTAGGCTCATCGTCTTTCTTTTTCTTTTCAGAGGGATTACAGCCTATAATACTTGTAACTATAATAAGTAAACAAAAAAAACGTGCCTGTATGGTTTTCATGATTTAGTGTATTTAAGTTCAACAATTATAACGATTATTCGGGCACTAAGAATACTCTATCTTATCTACAATTGACTGTATTATATCATTCATTAAGTATTTTGACTATATTTATAGATAAATTATTACACAATCAAGGTATCTACCTAAGATTGGTGTGCTTACAACTTAGTAAATAAATCCTGGTCCCCACGTGAAATCCGCATTACAAAAATCGCCCATTCCCAAATCCCATGCCTTTGTGGCCAAATTGTTGAGACAGCCCAATTTTGACCCTATTTGGCATTTCCACCCCGAATATCAGCTATTTATGGTATTAAAAGGTAGTGGTACCCGATTTATAGGTGACCACGTTAAGCATTTCAAAGAGGGCGATATTACCTTTACCGGGCCAAATTTGCCCCATATGTGGCGCAGCGACAATGAAGGATATGTTGTTGAGGAAAGTTTATGGTCTGAGGGTATCGTAGTTTACTTTCATGAGGATTTCATTGGCCATAGCTTATTGCAAAAAGAAGAAATGATTAAACTGAGACAATTATTTCAAAGAAGTTTAAGGGGGTTGGATGTGACTGGGAAAACCGCCAAATCTATCGGTAGTATGTTAACCAACCTTATTCAGCTTGAAGGTATGGAGAGTGTTCTGGAATTGTTTAAAATCCTAAACTGTATTGCCAACACAACAGAAACTATTCCATTGGCCAGCCCGGGATATACCAACTCCTTAAAGGAGGCCGATACCGAAAGAATGAACAATGTACATGCCTATGTTATGAAAAATTTCAAAGGCAAAATAGAACTGGGTACGGTTGCCTCTTTGGCCAACATGACCCCTACCTCCTTTAGCAGATACTTTAAGGTCCATGCCAACAAGACTTTCTCCGAGTTTTTAAGTGAAATTAGAATCGGCTACGCCTGCAAATTACTTATCGAGAACAAAATGAATATTGGCCAGGCCTGCTACGAGAGCGGCTTTCAAACCCTGTCCAACTTCAACAAACAGTTCAAGGCAATTACCAAAAGGACCCCATTGGCCTACAAAAAGGAGTATGGCCCATTAACAAAATAGGTGGCCACAGACCGGTCATTTTTTTTGGATAAATATTACTTTAATTAAAGTAATTTTGCGCTATGGTAAGAAACATACAGCTTAGGACCACTTTATTGGAAGAATCGGTTGAGGATATCCTACGAAAGAAAGCTTCAAAATATTTGGGAATTCCCATGGAGGAAATTTCTATGGTGAACGTACTGCGTAAATCGATCGATGCCCGTAAACCTACCATATATTTCAATTACAAGGTTTCTGTATATATCAATGAAGCTGCTCCTAAAAACATGGAGTACAAGTTTGATTACAAGGATGTTTCCAAAGCCAAAAAAATACACATTATCGGTTTTGGACCTGCTGGGATGTACGCTGCGCTCCGATGTATAGAATTGGGATATAGACCCGTTGTCCTGGAAAGAGGAAAAAATGTTAAGGACCGTAGACGGGACCTAAAGGCCATCAATAGGGACCATCAAGTAAATGAAGACTCCAATTATTGTTTTGGCGAAGGAGGTGCCGGCACCTATTCGGACGGCAAATTGTACACCCGGAGCCTTAAGAGAGGGGATGTAAGGCGAATTTTTGAAAATTTGGTATATCACGGGGCCACAGAGCAAATTCTCATTGATGCCCACCCACATATCGGCACCAATAAATTGCCCAAGCTTGTGCAAAATATTAGGGAGACCATTATAAAATATGGTGGTGAAATACACTTTCAAACAAAGGTTGCCGATTTTAACATTATCAAGAATACCATAAAGGCCATTATACTACAAGATGGCACCGAAATGCCGGCAGAAAGGGTAATTTTGGCTACGGGCCATTCGGCCAGGGATATCTATTATTTACTGAACAATAAAAAAATAGCCTTACAGGCCAAGTCATTTGCCATGGGGGTACGGGTAGAACACCCTCAACATATTATAGATAGCATACAATACCACTGCAAAGGACAAAGGAACGAATTGCTCCCTGCCGCCGCCTATAGTCTGGTGGAACAAGTAAAGGACCGGGGGGTGTACTCGTTCTGTATGTGCCCTGGTGGATTTATAGTACCCGCAGCTACCGCGCCGGGAGAAGTAGTCGTAAATGGTATGTCGCCTTCCAAACGCAATAACTTATTTGCCAATTCCGGTATTGTTGTAGAAATAAATGTCGATATCGATATTCACAAATACGAGCACTATGGCCCGCTGAAGGGCTTGGAATATCAAAAGGATTTGGAGCGACTTGCTTTTACATCGGGGGGGCGGACACAAACGGCGCCTGCACAGCGGCTTACCGACTTTGTTGAAGGCAAACTATCCAACGACCTTAATCCCACCTCCTATCAGCCAGGTTTGAAATCTGCTCCACTACATTCCCTTTTACCCAAATTAATTGGCAGCAGGCTACGCTCGGGATTTACAGCTTTTGGGGAAAAAATGAAAGGCTATTACACTTCTGAGGCCAATGTGGTGGGGGTTGAATCACGGACCTCCTCCCCTGTAAATATACCGCGAAATAAAAACTTGGAACATCCGGAAATAAAAGGACTTTTTCCTTGTGGGGAAGGTGGTGGTTACGCCGGGGGCATTGTGTCGGCAGCCATGGATGGGGAACGTTGTGCAGAAGCCGCAGTTGCTGGATTGTAAGGTCTATTTTTTGAATTAAACGGTTTATCCAAACTAATCCACTACCTTTGCCGCTTATTTTACATACTACATGACATTCAAAGAATTAGGTATTATAGAGCCTATCCTAAAAGCCCTGACGGCTGAAGGCTACACAAATCCAACTCCAATACAGGAAAAATCCATACCCATTTTATTAAAAGGAAAGGATCTATTGGGTTGCGCACAAACTGGTACCGGTAAAACAGCGGCCTTCTCCATTCCCATCATTCAACAATTGGTGATGGACAGGGAAACCGATCAGCGACAAAGAAAAATAAGAACCTTGGTGGTAACACCAACGCGGGAATTGGCCATACAGATAGGGGAAAATTTCACCTCCTACTCCCGGTTCACAGGAATAAAAAACACCGTTATTTTCGGGGGGATTAAACAGAGAAGGCAAACAGACGCCCTTAGAAAAGGAGTGGATGTACTTATAGCTACTCCGGGAAGGCTATTGGACTTGATGAACCAAGGCTTTATTTCTTTAAAGGATATTAAATATGCCGTATTGGATGAGGCCGATCAAATGTTGGACATGGGCTTTATCCACGATATTAAAAAGATAATCGCCAAACTACCGGAAAACAGACAATCACTTTTTTTCTCCGCTACCATGCCACCCGCCATTGTGGAACTCTCAAAGAAAATATTGGGGGACTTTGAACGCGTAACGATAAAACCTCAACAAGCAACAGCGGAAAAGGTAGAACAGGGAGTTTATTTTGTTACCAAAAAAAATAAGCCCAACCTCCTGATCCATCTTTTGGAAAAGGAACCAAATGATTCTGCCCTTGTTTTTTCACGGACCAAGCACGGTGCCAACAAAATAGTAAAACAGCTTGCCAAAGCCGATATTAAGTCCGATGCCATACACGGCAATAAATCGCAGAATGCTCGTCAAAAAGCCCTGGGCGATTTTAAGGATGGGGAACTAAAGGTCCTTATTGCAACCGATATTGCGGCTAGGGGAATAGATGTTGAAGAACTTTCCCTAGTGATTAATTATGACCTCCCCAATGTTCCGGAAACATACGTGCATCGTATAGGTAGAACCGGTAGGGCTAGCGCCAGTGGGGTTGCATTGTCATTTTGCGATGCTGAAGAGCGACCTTATCTAAAGGATATTCAAAAACTAATAAACCAGCAGGTACCCGTTATAACCGATCATCCCTTCGTGGATGATGGATCGGAAGAGATTCCTTTGGAAGAGAAAAAGCATCACCATAATAGGCAAAAACAAAGGACTGGACACTCCAATCCCAGGGGAGGCAGAAATAACAATCGCAACAGGAACAGAAATAATAGACCAAAAAGGGATTGATCTCAAATGATCAGTTCCCCCTTTTCTTTTATTTCTGTGATATTTACCCCGAAAGGATTAGTAGGTATATAAAAAAATCAGGATATTTATTCTTTTAAAAGATCAACTCTTAAAGTCTAAAAATAATTATCCAATGAAAAACATATTTACTACCCTATTAGTGGGGTTGGCCCTATTTTCAATTCCAGCTTACACATTTTCCCAAACCACCAACCTTATCAGTTTCAATATTAAGTATGACAATACATCTGATACCATAAACAGTTGGAACAAACGTAGGGCGTCATTGGCAACATTAATTAAGCACTATGATGCCGACATCATAGGTATACAGGAAGGCCTGCACCGCCAAGTTGATTACCTAAATAATGCCCTCGATGGTTATACCTATGTAGGAGTGGGACGGGACGATGGTCAGCAAAAAGGTGAATACTCGGCAATTTTTTACAATAGCAACAAATTTAAAGTACTGAAAACGAATACCTTCTGGTTGTCCGAAACCCCTGAAAAAGTATCGGTAGGTTGGGATGCCTCTATGGAGAGAATCTGCACCTATGCCTTATTTGAAAATTTAACGACCAAAAAACAATTTTGGGTCTTTAACACGCATTTTGATCACAGGGGTAAGCTGGCCAGAGTAAATTCGGCCCAACTCATTTATAAAAATATAAGGGAAATAAATACCTCCGACCTACCTGTGATATTAATGGGAGATTTAAATTTAACCCCTGACACCGAGCCTATTCAATTCTTAAAAAAGAACCTAACAGATGCCATGGAAATTTCACAAAAACCTTTCTATGGACCCATTGGTTCTTTTAATGGTTTTGATCAGGACAGAATTATGGAGAATAGAATAGACTATATCTTTGTAAACAAAATTGACGTTCTGTCCTATACCCATATTGATGACAGAATGCCCAACAATATGCATATATCGGATCATTTACCCGTATTGATGACAATGAAGGATTAAGTTATGACCTGAGCATTTGACCCATAAAGCACCGCTTATAACATGTATACCCCATCCCATTATAAAAACGAAAACCTGGATGAAGTTCGGGATTTCCTGAAGCAAAACAGCTTTGGTATTTTGGTCAACCAAACCGATGGCCGCCCCTGGGCCACACATATCCCATTGGAATTGGATAGAGATGACAAAGGCATGGATATACTGGTGGGTCATATCGCCAAGGCCAATCCCCAATGGAAATCATTCGTTGAAAATGAAGAAGTCTTAGCCATTTTCAATGGTCCGCATAGCTACGTTTCCTCTTCTTGGTACAAGCAAGAGGAAGTACCCACATGGAACTATATAGCGGTACACGTCTACGGTAAAATACAGATATTGAATGAAAGAGTGGTCTTGGACTCCCTTCATAAATTAGTGGACAAATACGAGAAAGAATCCACTAATCCGGTTTCAATCCATAATTTGTCCCACAAGACGATGAGGCAGATTAAGGGTATTGTTGGATTTCAAATCAACATATCGGATATTCAAGCAACCTATAAGTTATCACAGACAAGGCCTGAGGACCATTCAAAAATAATGGGGGAATTGCTAAAGACCAAGAATCCAGGTTCGCATGGGATTGCCATTAGGATAAAGCAAAAAAAATAACAACAGAGTAGTATTTAATATTTTTATACACATATTAGAAAATGAATCTGGATAGAGAAAAGCAGCTTGCAGCCAAAGAAGCCGTAAAATATGTTAAAAGTGGAATGACCGTAGGTTTGGGCACAGGTTCCACCGCAGCACACATGGTTAAAGAATTGGGTAATCTGGTACAAACAGGACTGGAAATTGTTGGGGTACCTTCCTCTGAAAACACTAAAAAATTGGCAACGGAATTAGGGATACCCCTTACTACCTTGGAAAAAACCAAAACCATTGATGTTTATATTGATGGTGCCGATGAATTTGATCCCTATATGCAACTTATAAAAGGGGGCGGTGGTGCCTTGTTAAGGGAAAAAATATTAACCTTCAATTCGGATTTGGTCATCATAATTGCCGATTCACAAAAAGAGGTAAAAAGGTTGGGCGATTTTAAATTACCCGTGGAAACCATACCTTTTGCCACTAAAAAAATTGAGCAGTTGCTCAAAAAAATGGGGTTACAGCCGAAATTAAGAGAAAAGGATGGGAGTAACTTTGTCACCGATGAGGGTAATTTTATTTTGGATCTTAATATTGTACACGTTTCAAATATCCAATTATTGGAAAGCGAACTAAAACAGATTCCGGGGGTTGTAGAGACCGGCTTATTTTTGGATATGGCCGATATCATAATAATAGGAAAAGGGGAAACTACAATTACCTTAAAAAAGTAAGTATATCCTATTGGATAAGGATTTACACATGCATGTTGATTCATCATCCTTATAAAACCAAAAGCCTATAATAACCGTTATAGGCTTTTATTCTTTTTATTAAAAAGTGGGGTCGATTTATCAAATCCATATCATCCACCAGATTATTAACCCTGCATTAAAATACTACCAAAAGCTAATATGGCCATAAGTTTAATTTGAACCATATTTTGTACTGAATAAATAGATCCCAAAATAGGCATGGAAACAGAACGAATACAGCCCACTGGTGCCGTAGACAGACTAAACTTATCCAAGCTCCGAATCGACCTTTTTAAATAGTGTGCAAATGTTTCAACAGATGCTCCTTAAAGGATTTACTTAGTGGAATTACCTTCCTGTTTATTTCCAAATGGTTATCCGCAACCACATCCAATTTGGAAATATTCACCATATATGATCTGTGAACCCTGAGAAACATATGGGTTTTCATTTTGTTTTCCACTACCTTAAGGGTGGTACTCACCAAATAATTTCCTGTTGAAGTAACTATATTACTATAATTTCTATCGGCTTCTATATACAAAATATCATCGAGAAGGAGTTTAACCATTTTCCCATTATGTCTAACAAAAATACGATCCAAAAGAATCTCCAGATTTTCAGACTCCTCAAAGGTGTCAAAATCCTTGTCCCCTATTTGGTCCACAACCAAGGCAATTGTCCGATGCAGACTTAGACTATTAAATGGCTTTGAAATAAAAGCATGGGGGCGTGTAGCTTTGGCCTTTGTAAAAGTTGCCTCGTCACTATTGGCCGTGAGATATATGATGGGAATTTTTTTGTATTTCTGAATTTGCTCAGCAGCTTCAATTCCATTTATATGACCCCTTAAGTTAATATCCAACAAAATAATATCGGGACAATTGGTGGTGGCATGTAAGATTGCCTCTTCCCCCCTAGTTTCAATCCCCATTACCTCATATCCCAAATTAGAGAGTTGCACAGATATATTGGCGGCGATGATCATATCGTCCTCTACAATTAAAATACGGGTCTTTTCTTCCATAACTAAGCTGCTTTATGATATTGGAATTCAAAGGAGACCGAAGTTCCCTTTTTATGGTGAAGTACCATTTTGCCATCCAATTGTTTGGTTAATAGGGATATCAATTGAGTGCCAAACCCTGTTCCGTTTACCTTACTACCTTTTTGGAAACCGATGCCGTTGTCTGTGACCCTAAGCTCCAAAAACTGGGGCTTCTGCACAAGACTAATAGTAATTGTACCGATTAGATCGTTGGGAAAGGCATATTTTAAAGAATTTGTAATTAACTCGTTAACTATTAAACCTATAGGGGTTGCTATGTCCACATTTAGTTCTAACTCCTCCATGTCATAGACCATATCAATCCTTTTTTCCGTACCATAGGATTGCAGCACATAATCGCCCAAAATTTTGAAATAATGCTTCATTTCAATACTGGCCAGGTTCTTTCCCTGATACAAATTTTGATGGATCATGCTCATACTCAAAATCCGATTTTGAATTTGATGCATATTGTCCTTTATTTTTTTGTCCTCTATATAGGTAGACTGGAGCGAAAGCAAACTAGAAACAACCTCCAAATTATTCTTTACCCGGTGATGTATTTCCTTTATAAGAAATTCTTTTTCCTTATTTTGTTGCTGTAGTTGGCTATTCTTTCTATGGTTAATTCTAATGGCTACATAACCTACTATCAAAAGGAACAATAACAATCCAATGATTATTGAGGTTAAGATCTGATTACTCTTATGCTTTTGGATGGTCCCCTTTTGCATAAGTATGGTATCTTCCTTCTGTGCAACTTCAAATTCGGTTTGAAGCAAGGCTATACGTTGATCGGATTCCGCTGTAAAGATTTCATTTTTTAGCCCATCATACTTGGAAAACGCCTTATAGGCCTCCATATAATCATGATCTCCGGCATAAGCCTTGCCAAGGGCCTCATAAACCTGGCTCAAATAGTATTCATCTCCAAATTCGGTGGTAGCAACCTCCAGGGATTTCTGAAGGCTTTCTATGGCATTTTTATATTTTCCTTGAAGGTTCTGCAATTTTCCAATAGATAGCCAAGATCTCATCAACATAAAATCATTATCCAAGATGTCTGCATATTTAACCGCATTGAGCCCGGCACTTTCCGCCTTCTGATATTGACCTAAATAGGCATAGAGGTCTACAAGGGAAATGTAAACATCACTTAAATTATTATAAAACCCGTAGCGCTCGCCTATGGCCAAGGAATGTTCGTAATATTTAAGCGCCTCATCATATCTGTTCAGTTCTAAGAAATTATTTGCCACCACATAAAGGGTAAAATCATAATCCAGATCAATGATTCCCCGTTCCTCAAAAATGACAATGGACTTAATACCATATTTTAATCCCTTATCGTATTTTGCCTGTTTCCAAAAAATATTACTTAAGTCGCTATAAGCAAGGGCTATAGCTTTTTTGTCTTTTAATTCCTCCCCTATTTCCAATGCTTCCATGGCAAAATCGGCTGCTTTGTCGAGCTGCCCTCGACGTTCATAAACATAGCCCAGTTGTGTATATAAAAAAGGAAGGTCTTTGATGGGTACCTTGCCTTGGGCCTCTTCCAAAACTTCTTGGGCCTCTGTTAGTTTTTCCATTCGCAGTAGTATGGCCCCTTGGGTAATTTGAAATCTGCCATGCCAAAGCATATCCCCTTTTGCCAAAGTACACTTTAATCCTTCCTCGGTAAAATTTAAGGCCTTAGTTAAATTGCGAGTATGCCAATAATAGGACAGATCATTCAATATTTCGAACTGTAGCGTATCCGAAGGGGCCTGTGAATAGGAATTCTCCAATTGTTGTAGATAGGAAGCTCCAAAATTATCGGTATCCACAAATACCTTTTCATAGGGGGCATTCCTATTAAAATCTATGAGTTGCCCAAATAACAAAGGACTGCAGAGGATAATTATGAAAACTGAAATAAAGTGATGTTTGCCCATTTTTGCAATCAATAATTTATCATAAAAATCCGGGGATGATTAAGATACGATAATAATGACATAAATCACAGGCTAAATAAAACTAGTTGTTCGGACATTAAATCAAGGGTTCCGTCCCAAACAAATTGCCACTCAACATAAAAACCAATTAATTAGATAGAATTAGGTAGTTATTTGAAAGTCATGAAAACACCCATGTTATTTTTAATTTTTATGGTCATAGGTTGTGTTTCATGTAAAAACAACAGAATTCTAGAGGGCAATGAAACCTTGACAAGGTCCGGTTACAATAAAATGGTTGCCAAGAAAAATAAGCTAGAGACAAGTATAATTGTCTACTTAAACCTTAGGAGAGAAAAAGAAATTGATAGCCTTGTAACAGACGATTATGTACGAAACATGAACGGAATACCAGTGGTTACCAATAAAACAGAGCTAAAAGCAAGACTTAATCTTTTTGGAACCGGATTCCCAGACTATGATATAACAATGGGCAATTGCCTGGTTTGTGATAATCAAGGCTATGTAGACTGGATGTTTACCGGGACCAATACCGGCCAATTTGCCGAAGTAATGGCCACAGGTAAGAAAGTAAAAATAAACGGATTTTCACACCTGTATTTTAATGAAGAGGGGCAAATATACCGTGAAGATATTTTCTATAATGAATTGGAATTTTTACAGCAATTGGGGTACTCGCTGCGGGCCCCTAATCTGAAATAGTGCAACATATAAAATCCTTAACAAAATTAAATGTCTAAACCATAAATCAACAAATATTATGAAAACACTAAAAAAAACGCTTTTTACTTCACTGGCATTAACACTAATAACATTCACAGCTACCGCACAGAAGGAAAAGAACCAAGCTTATTATGTACATGAGGATCAGGTAAAACCAAATATGATCCAAGAATATGACCAGGTTTCCAAAGACTTTACAGAAGCCAGTAAAAAACATAACCTGCAGGACCTTAGCTGGCAGGTAGCCTCAACCGACACCGGAAGGTACTTTAACATTTCCCCTATAGAAAATATGGCGGAACTGGACAAGAACGTCATGGCTCCCCTGTCTGAAAAAATGGGCGAAGAAGCCTTTGTCAATCTTTTTAAGCGGTTTAATGAATGTTATGACAAGCATGGCGATTATATAATTTATCTGAACAAGGAACTCACTTATATGCCCGAAGGAATAAACCCGATCACCGAAGGTCAGAACTACAGAAAATGGCATTTCTTACATGTTGCCCCGGGCAACATTCAAAATCTTAAAGGAAAACTAAAGGAATTAAAAGCCCTATATACTTCAAAGGGATCCAAGGAGTACTATCGTATATACCACAATGGATTTGGTAATATGGGAGATTATTATCTGGCAGTAATTTCGGCAGTAGACGCCGAGGACTATGCTAAAAAATCTAAGGAAAATGAGGCCTTGTTAGGTGAAGAAGGGAAAAAACTTTTCGATGAAGTGTTCAAGTACGTATTAAAATACGAAACCGAGACTGGGCGAATGCATCCCGAATTGGCCTATACGCCATCTAATTAAACTTATCAACAGGTAGGTCATAGGTTTCATCAGGAGCTTTGGGGCAACAAGTAGTTTGCAGATTTTCAATTTGAATTAGCAATTTCGTAAAGAAAATAGACCAAACCATTACTACACCCCCCTACCTGTTTTTTTTAAACAAAGAAAAGGAACAGTGAAACGTAAATTCAACTGAAAGTAAACTATCAAAACGATTGTCAGATCCCTATACTTCCCCCGATTTGGTATCGTCACAAGAAGGAAATTATTTTATAGTACCACCTAAAAGCTAAACGTTACTATAAATGGCACCCGCGCAGAACCCAATGGGCTATTAAAGCAGTTTTCCAAAAAAAAAAAAATAACAAAACCAATAGAAAATCGCATTTGTTGTATTACTGGCTGCATTTGCTGTACATTTTTATCTGTTGAAAATTATTTTGGAAAGAAATTGACCTTACTTCGAATCAAACAAGAAAACGAAGAATTGGTATTTTAGATTGTGACACCCTTAGGTATATGTCCAACGGCAAGTATGCTCATTATTTGGACTTCATTCGGTTTGAGAAAAGGTTCCGGTCAAAACTATTTGAAAATACCGTTAAAAAAGAAATGTACGCCGTTTAAAGGTCCCAAAAAAAATCTATAAAAAGCCTTTAAAGATGTGGTCTACATTCCAGATGATCTTGGATTTGGAAGGCTGGGACCACCAATAGGTATATCACAGCCAGATTATTGAACAGAATGGACGGCCCCTGTGCCATTGGTTATACAAAAGCCACCTTTTGGAAAGACATATAGGTTCAGAATCTAGGATGATAATGAAAAATTGCGGGGTAAAACTCGATCAAACGAAAATTTCTACTGAAATACCTGACATATTTAATATGTGATTACCAACTTTTAAAAAATACAGTTGGTTCAGTAAAATAAAAGTCAATCTTATGGAAAAAGCGTACAAAAATCTGGGATACTTTTTTTTGTTGCTGATACCGTTGACCTTTTTGGGTTTTTACAAAACTTATTTCGTTCAATTTCCAGATTTTGAAGAAAACCTAACTACGTTTATACATCTTCATGCCATTATTGCCTCCATTTGGATCTTACTTCTTGTTGTTCAACCCCTCCTAATAATATACAGAAAAAACCAACTGCATAGAAAAATTGGCAAGCTATCCTACATAGTATTCCCAATCCTAATTTCATCCTTTGTTCCCCAAATGATAAGGATTATAAATTCAGACGCACCACAGATTCTATTCTTCCCTATGGCCGATAGTGTTCTATTGATCCTATTTTATTCATTGGCAATGTACAATAGGGGGACTGTTTCAAAACATATGCGATACATTCTTGGTACGGCCACTGTTTTTCTAGGACCTACAATTGGTAGAATTGGACCACAAATTTTGGAATGGTCAGAGCATGTAACCCAAAATTTACAATACGGAATAATCTACCTGATTCTTATTGGGTTGATTTTTTACGACAAAAGAAATGAAAAGAATTACCGACCATACCTTCTAATTCTATCAACTTGGGTAATACACCAAATAACCTTCAACCTATTATTTTAAAACCAAAAAAACACATTTAATCCAATTCATTATTAAACAAGAACCTAATATAAACAAACCTTCAAAATGGAAACAACAGCACAAACACAAATCGACCCGTCAAAAATTATGCAGGTCGGTACTGGATTTTTCGCCACCAAAACCTTACTCACGGCAGTGAATATGGAACTCTTCACCATTCTGGCCAAACGGGAATTATCTGCCAATGAAATTCAATCTAGGCTTGGTCTGCACGCACGTAGTCTATATGATTACTTGGACGCTTTGGTAGCATTGGGATTTCTAAACAGAAAGGGAATTAAGGAAAGTGCCCTTTACAGCAATTCAGAGGATGCCGATTTCTTTCTGGACAAGAACAAACCTAGCTACATAGGTGGAATTTTGGAAATGTGCAACAACCGTTTGTACCCTTTTTGGAACAATTTAGAGGACGGACTAAAAACAGGCTTGCCGCAAAATGAAGCCAAGGATGGTGGACAATCTCCATTTGAGGTCATCTATGCCAATCCAGACAAATTGCGGGAATTTATACGTGCTATGACTGGCGTACAAATGGGCAATTTTATAGCTTTTGTCAATGAATTTGATTTTTCCAATTACAGTACACTGTGTGATATTGGAGGCTCGGCCGGAACTCTTTCCGCCCATGTGACAATGAAAAACCCACATATGCAATGTACCACGTTCGACTTGCCCCCGGTGTCGCCCATTGCCCAAGAAAATTTGGATGCCATGGGCCTAGGGGATAAGGTGAAGGTGGTTTCTGGGGACTTTTTTACGGACAATTTCCCAAAAGCCGATGTGATTACCATGGGTCAAATATTACACGATTGGGGAACCAAGGACAAAAAAATGCTTGTTAAAAAAGCATACGATGCTTTACCGAAAGGTGGGGCATTGGTCGTCATTGAAAATATTATCGATAAGGATCGTCGTAAAAATGCTTTTGGATTGCTTATGTCCCTCAACATGTTGATCGAAACTCCGGAAGGGTACGATTTTTCGACTTCGGATTTTGATGGACTTGCCAAGGAAGCTGGGTTCACCAAGACAAGTATAATTCCCTTAGCTGGACCATCGAGCGCAGGCATTGCTATTAAATAATTTACATTAAAAAATAATAGCCAATGGAAAGCAGTCTACCACCCAATATCGCCATTGCCCAAATGATCTTTGGGTATGTCACCACCGAGGCAATTTTTATAAAATCTGGCCTAAAATTAACGAGGTTTATACCTGTTACCCCTGCAATCTGTATTGTAAAAGGAGAAATGAATTAATAATTAATTATATTTAATAAAACAAAAAGCATTCATTATGAAACCTTTAGGTTTAAATCCGAGTGTAAATAAATTAAACCAAAGACCTGTCTTTCCCCCTATTTATTTACACCCTATTTGATCAAATATGTTTTATAATCACAAAAGTAAACCAGAGGTTGGGCTTGGACAATATAGATCGTTATTAAAAATAAAAGGTATTAAACCTCAGGGCAAGCCTGCCTTTGTCGGCA
>TARA_R110002050_G_scaffold71697_7_pt1 | contig 53519 bp, 48 predicted proteins | sample TARA_R110002050 | Tara Oceans TARA_R110002050 (sample SAMEA4396988) | marine metagenome | biome: Polar Biome; feature: [DCM] deep chlorophyll maximum layer (ENVO:01000326); material: water (ENVO:00002006), including particulate matter (ENVO:01000060) such as... | depth 25 m
TTGTTTGAAATCAGTCCCTGCAATGCCGGCCCTGCAAAACCACCTAAAGAATACGGTACAATTACGATGAGCATAATTAACCCCGTTGGTGAGAACGCGAACCCTAAGAAACCTAGAAAGTAAGCAGTTAAACCAACATAGATTGATTTTACTTCTCCGATTTTTGGGATAACTATTCGTGTTAAACCACCTTGCACAATGGCAATAAAAAAACCAACTACACCCAAGGAGATGCCAACCATACGAGTATCCCAAGAAAACTTCTCCATCGTATAATAGGTCCAAGTAGTTTGAGTTGCATGGTTTGCTAGGTATAAAAGGAAAAAGATACCTACTAAACCCAGAATGCTGGGAAATTTTTTAATCTGTTTAAGCGAACCTAATGGATTAGCTCTTTTCCATTCAAATTCACGTCTATTTTCTTTTGGTAAAGATTCTGGAAGTACAAAATATCCGTACAGAAAGTTTATTGCTGTAAGCCCTGCTGCTGCAAAAAATGGAACCCTAGAGCCGTAATGACCAAGTAAGCCACCCAAAACGGGCCCAATTATAAAGCCTAAACCAAAAGCAGCGCCAATAAGCCCAAAATTTTGCGCTCTTTTCTCGGGTTCACTGATATCAGCGATATACGCACTTGCCGTGGTAAAGCTAGCTCCCGTTATCCCTGCAACTATCCGAGCTCCAAAAAGCCAAACAATAGTGGGCGCAAAACCAAGAATTATATAATCAATTGTAAAGCCCAACATTGAAAGTAGTAGGACTGGGCGGCGACCAAAACGGTCACTAAGGCCACCAATTACTGGAGAGAATAGAAATTGTATAAATGCATACGAAAACATCAACCATCCACCGTAAAGAGCCGCAGAGCTAATTCCTTCGCCAGTGAGTTCCATAATGAGGTCGGGAATAACAGGTATTATAATACCTAGCCCGATAACATCGATTAGTACAGTAATAAAAATAAAAGCAAGAGCTGCTTTACGGGGTTTTCTAGCCATCTTTAAAAATATTGCCAATGATACCGTTAATCTGTGAATGAATGAAGCTAAAATTCACAAATTGATGAATGATTCACTATTTTCGAGTAACTAAATAATGATAGGTTTGATTAAGAAACTCACTACACAGCAAATTCTCGAAGAGAATCTAGCCCAGAAAGCACCAGGTAAACTAAGTTCTGCCAAAGTAGTTCTACATAATATAAGAAGCTTACACAACGTGGGCTCTGTATTCCGGTCTTCAGATGCTTTTGGAATCTCAGAAATTTTAATTTCTGGTTACACTCCCACACCTCCACGACCTGAAATAACCAAAACAGCTATTGGAGCAGAGGAATTTGTGAAATGGACTTATTGGGATAACACCTCTAAGTTAATTTCTACACTAAAGAAAGATGGCTACACCATTATCGGCTTGGAGCAAACCGACAATAGTGTTCCTTTAACAAAACTAGATTTAAAGTCTTATGATAAAATTTGTTTAGTTATGGGGAATGAGGTCACTGGCATCGATGAGGATTTTCTACCACATGTAGATTGTTTTGTAAATATCCCACAGTTCGGAAAAAAACATTCGCTTAATGTTTCAGTAGCTGCCGCAGTAACTTTATATGCCATGTTAGAAAAGCTTTCTTAGATTATTATTATACAAAAATATCTAAAATCCATCTGTACAATTCAGTAATTCATTCTTTATCTTCGTTGATTGTAAACCGTATTGATCTAATTTATGCCTAATCAAAAACGAATTTTAGTTACTTCTGCCCTCCCGTATGCAAATGGACCTCTCCATTTAGGTCACCTTGCTGGAGCTTATTTAACCGCTGATTTTTATGTACGCTATAAGCGCCTCACTGGTGCTGATATAGCTTTTATTTGTGGGTCAGATGAACACGGTGTTCCTATTACTATTGCCGCCGAAAAGGAAGGCGTTTCACCTCAAGATATTGTAGATCGATATCACGAAGGCAATAAAAAGGTATTTGATCAATTTGGTATTTCCTTCGATTATTATGGAAGAACTAGTTCTAAAGTTCACCGTGAAACATCCCAAGAGTTTTTTACCAATTTGTATGAGAAAGGATTCTTTAAAAAGAAAACCGAAAAACAATTGTATGATGCAAAATCAGATATGTTTTTGCCAGATCGATATGTTAAAGGGACATGTCCTAACTGTGGGTTTGAAGAAGCTTATGGCGACCAATGCGAGAGTTGTGGAACCTCTCTCTCTCCTACAGAGCTCATTAATCCATTAAGTGCTTTATCTGGTGAAAAGCCTGAATTAAAAGAAACAGAACACTGGTACATGCCATTAGGAGATGCTCAACCAAAGCTTGAGAAATGGCTTGAAACCCGTGAAAATTGGAAGCCCAATGTAATGGGACAGGTTAAGAGTTGGTTGAATGATGGATTGGCTGATAGAGCTGCTACTCGTGATTTAAGCTGGGGCGTACCTGTTCCGTTAGCCGAAGCGGAGGGAAAAGTACTTTATGTTTGGTTCGATGCTCCTATCGGTTACATTTCTGCCACTAAAGAATGGTCGTTACAAAATGGAACTCCAGAAAGTTGGAAAGATTATTGGCAAAATGAAAACACAGAACTTTACCATTTTATTGGTAAAGACAATATAGTTTTCCATTGTATTATGTTTCCCATTATGCTTATGGAACATGGAGACTATGTTCTCCCAAAAAATGTTCCTGCAAATGAATTCCTAAACTTAGAAGGTAGAAAACTCTCCACATCAAGAGGTTGGGCGGTTTGGCTATATGAGTATTTAGAAGATTTTAAGCCTGATTTACTTCGATATGCCCTAGGTGCCACGCTTCCAGAAAGTAAAGATTCTGATTTTTCTTGGAAGGATTTCCAAGCCCGCGTTAACAATGAACTAGCAGCTATTCTTGGGAATTTTGTATTTAGGACTCTCTCCTTCACTTCAAAATTTGCTAACTCTGTGGTTCCTGAGTTAGTTAATCCAACACAGATTGATTTAGATGCTTTAGAGTCCATTAATGTTCAAAAGCTGAAAGTCACGGAAGCTTATGAGTCGTTCAAATTTAAAGAAGCTTTACAAGAGAGCATTAATTTAGCCAGAGCAGGTAACAAGTACTTTACTGAAACTGAGCCATGGAAAACAAGAAATGACCAGCCTCAAGCTTGCGCAAACTCATTATATGTAAGTTTACAAATATGTTCAGCTCTGTCAATATTGATGGAACCTATTTTGCCAGAAGCAATGCGAAACCTTCGTATCCAACTTGGTTATTCTGGTGCTATTAATTGGGATGCTGTAAATAACAACATGTTGCCTCAAGGAACTACTATCAACCCTGGTGAAGTACTCTTTACAAAAGTTGAGGATGAGGAAATTGATGCTCAAATGAAAAGACTTGAAGAAAGAGCAGGAGCAATTTCTCCAAAGTTGAATGAGCCCCCTCTCAAAGAGAATATCGGCTTTGATGATTTTATGAAGCTTGATATACGAGCAGGAGAAATTCTAGCGGTGGAGAAGGTTGAAAAATCTAGCAAGCTTTTAAAACTTCAAGTAAATTTAGGTTTTGAAAAAAGAACCATTGTCTCTGGAATTGCAAAACATGTTGATGTAACTAAGCTTAAAGGACAGAAAGTTTGCGTTGTAGCGAATTTAGCGCCTAAAAAATTAATGGGTATTGAAAGCCAAGGAATGATTCTTATGGCTGAAGACAGTGAAGGCAACCTTATGTTTACCGAAACTGAAGCAGAACCAGGCAGCTCTATAACTTAATATGTCTGATTCTGATACTTTAGATTATCTAGCTTCAGTGGATATTAATGAGCTTCCTATGGGTTCATCAATTAAAGCCGAGGCAACTTTTTTCAAGGTTTATTCTCCTAACGCTACTGCCATCGAGGTTTTTATTTTCGAGAACTATCAAAGTGATAGTTACATGAATCTACATCTTCAGAAACATGATGATGGGAATTGGGTTGGCTCTATAAGAGAGAACTTAATTGGTAAGCTTTATGCCTATAAAATTACGCCTCCGACTGAGCCTACAGAATTCTTTATGGAGACACCTTACTTAATTGCAGACCCTTGGAGTAAACATGTAACTTCAGTTAATAACTACCTACAGCTCCCAAAAACAAAGATTGTAGGTGATTCAGATTTTGATTGGGAAGATGACACTTTTGCTACCCCTGTGGATCCGAGAGATCTTATTATTTACGAAACACATATTAAAGATATGGTGGCTCATCCCTCCGCTCGAACATATGTGAATGGGGTTTACAATGACTTTAGAGAAGCTAAAATTGGTGGTATTAGTCATCTTAAAAGATTGGGTGTCAATGCAGTAGAGTTTTTACCGTTGCATAAATTTGGGTACTTCGAACCTCATTTTAATCAACATACTCCAGAAGGAATAAAGAATACATGGAACCCTTACTCTAGGAACTATTGGGGATACATGACCTCCTTCTTTCATGCTCCAGAAACCATCTACGCTTCTGATGCAAGTCTAGAACAAGGAGCAACCATTGGTAAGTCATTAGCCGCCGAAAAAGAGATTAAAAGCTTAGTGAAAGCTCTCCATAAAGAAAAGATATCGGTGATAATGGACGTTGTTTATAATCACGCATCCCACTACGATTTAAACCCACTTAAATTTCTAGCTAAAGATCACTACTTCAAACTTGATGAGATTGGTGGATTTATTAATGATAGTTGGACGGGTAATGACATCAACACTAGTGCTGAATACTCTCGTAAACTTATAGTAGAGTCTATTCTACATTGGATGAAGGAATATCATATTGATGGGTTTAGATTCGACTTAGCTGGCATTATTGATTGGGAAACCATTGAATTAATTAAAACAGAAGCTCAGAAAATTAACCCAAACGTTATCTTAATTGCGGAACCATGGGGTGGTGATTATAAACCGACAGGCTTTTCTGAAAGGGATTGGCTTTCTTGGAATGATAGGCTCAGAAATGGGTTTAAAGGCTACGATCCTATCAATGACAAAGGATTTATTTTTGGTAAATGGAGTAATGGTTCCACACGTTTTGGTATAGAGAATTTCATTCGCGGCACGCTACTAGGCAATGACCACGGGTTATTCAGGAGTTCTAAACATTCCGTCAATTATATAGAAAGCCATGATGGGTATACCTTAGGTGATTTTATAAGAATTGCTCTGAACCCTCATAAAGCGTCGGAACCCGTTGCTTCAAAAACGAATGCTGTAAAACTAAATAAGCAAGAGTTATCCATTGCAAAGTTTGGTGCTTTAGCCCTCTTTGTTAGTCAGGGTGTTACAATGATTCACGCTGGTCAAGAGTGGGCTCGATCTAAAATTATAGCCGATAAATCTGGTTTAGACCCTAAAAATGGAATGCTCGATCACGACAGCTACAACAAGGATAATGAGACAAATTGGTTAAACTTTAATAACCTAGAGCAGAATAAATCACTATTTAATTATTATAAAGGATTAATTCAACTTAGATTAAATTCACCAGGTTTAAGAAAAGCAAAACCTCAAGAAATACAGTTTAAAGTATATAAAGACCCTTTGCATATCACTTTTTCAATTTTATGTGATATAAATGAAGAACCTTACGAGTATTTTATCTCATTAAATGGTAATCTAAAAAATAAAAACGCAATCGTTCTCCCAGATGGCTTCTGGGAAGTGGTTGTTGATTCTGAATCAGCATCTAAATACACCAATTTAAGTGTTGAAAAAACATATATTTTACCACCCATTTCGGGTGTTGTATTAAGAAGGTTGCGAGTAATGCAGTCTTAAAATATTTTAATTCGTCAATAAAATTTTAATATCCTATTGGAGGAACATCTTTTGGCAGGTACATCAACAACCGATCGTGGTTCATGGAATTCGAAACTAGGCTTTGTATTAGCCGCAGCTGGCTCAGCAGTTGGGCTAGGTAATATTTGGGCATTTCCAACTAAAGTAGCAACAGAAGGCGGCGGTGCCTATCTAATAGTTTATTTGATTTGCACTTTTTTGATAGGATTTCCAGTAATGGTAGCTGAATTAGCTATTGGTAGAAAGTCAGGGAAAAATCCAGTTGGGGCTTTTAAAGCACTCTCAAATAACAAATTTTTCCCTCTAGTAGGTTTATGGGGTGTTATATGCGGGGTAATGATTCTTTCCTTTTATACAGTAATTGCAGGCTGGGCGTTTGGATTTGCCTTCGAAGAGATATTCTTCTTTTTCGGTTGGGATACTGCAGCTAACTGGCTTACAGATACCAATGATGGATTTCGCAATGCTATTGTAGCTTCCGCTTTTATGTTTGGTACCATTAAGATTATTACCGGTGGTATTAGCGGTGGAATTGAAAGAGCTACCAAACTTATGATGCCACTATTGATAAGTATTATAGTGATCATGATTATCTATGTTTTAACACAACCAGGTGCATCAGAAGGCGTTCGAGAATACTTATTACCTGATTTTTCTAAGATCAATACAAAGCTGATATTTTCAGCGATGGGACAAGCATTTTTCTCTCTTTCATTGGGAATGGGCGCTTTAATTACGTATGGTTCATACTTAAACAAAAAAGAGAATATCCCGCAAGCTGCTGCTTTTGTAACATTAGCTGATGTTGGTATTGCTTTTTTAGCTGGTCTTTTAATTCTTCCAGCTATGTATGTAGCAAAAAATGCTGGTATTGATATCTTTGTTGGTGATAAACTAGCATCTAGTACAGACCTCGTTTTCCAAATTCTACCGGCTTTATTTCACTCTATTGGTGGAGCTGTAGGTCTTATTTTGGGAGTTGTATTCTTCCTTCTTCTTAGTATTGCTGCTTTAACTTCAACAATTTCCCTACTTGAAGTTCCTGTATCTTTTGCGATCGATGAATACAAAATTCCAAGAAAAAAAGCTGCTTGGGGTGTAGGTCTTGGTGTATTAGTTATTTCAGTAATTGTGTCTTTCAACACGCATCTTATTGGAACTTTCGATTACATCTTTAGCAATCTAGGCTTGCCTATTGGCGGCTTACTTACTTGTGTTTTTGTAGCTTTTGTTTGGAAAACGGACTCTGCACTTACAGAAATGGAGTTTGGATTCGCAGGAATTCGCCAAACCTTATTTTCTAAAGTTTGGCCGATGTTTATTTATATAGTTTGCCCTTTAGCAATTATGTATAACATCATTACCAATTTTCTTTAATTAAGCTTGTTATCGAAAGAGGCAGGTGGTATTTTTGACTAACTAAAAAACAGAGATTAAAATATATGTCAAAAGTTTCTACATCAGATTTCAGAAATGGACTTGTTCTGAATATGGATGGTGATTTGTACTCAATTACTGAGTTTCAACATGTAAAGCCTGGAAAAGGGCCTGCATTTGTACGAACTAAACTAAAAGGTATTGTAAACGGCAAGAATATAGATAAAACATGGCGTTCTGGTGAGAATACTGAATCTGTCCGTGTTGAAACTCGCGAATATCAGTATTTATATAATGACGCTGATATGTACTATTTTATGAATAATGAAACCTTTGAACAAATTCCTATCATGCCCGCTCAAGTTGAGCGTGAAGATTTTTTAGTCGAAGGTCAAAACTGTTTAGTTGTTTTTAATGCTGATGATGAGAAGGTACTATACGCTCAGCCACCTGACCAATTAGTTTTAACAATAAGTCAGACAGACCCCGGGTTTAAGGGCGATACTGCTCAGGGCGGTACTAAGCCCGCAACATTAGAGTCTGGTGCTATAATAAATGTCCCTCTTTTTATAACTCAGGGCGAAAAAATTAAAGTTGATACAAGAACACGTACTTATCTAGAACGAGCTAAATAACTTATCATGGATTTAAAACTCATAAAGAATATTCTTACTCTCATCTCAGAAAGCGAAGTTGATGAGGTTTCAATTGAAGAAGGCGACTTTAAAATTAAAGTTAAAAAAACTGGCACTATAGAGCAGATTACTTACGCACAGCCTGTTCAGCAGGGTAATTATCCTACTCAACCAGCTGCACCTCAAGCACCAGCTGCTCCTTCTGTAGCTACAGAAGAAGCACCGAGCGTTGCTCCTATTGGCGAAACTGTAAAATCTCCTATCGTTGGTACTTACTATAAATCACCATCCCCGGATTCAGATCCATTTATTCAAGTTGGCGACAAAGTAAGCAAAGGACAAACACTCTGTATTATTGAGGCGATGAAGATAATGAATGAGATTGAGGCAGACTTTGCTGGTACTCTCGTAGATATAATAGTATCAGACGGCCAAGCTGTAGAATACGATCAACCATTATTTGTCATCAAAAAAGACTAACACTTAGTTATGTTCAAAAAGATTCTAATTGCTAATCGTGGTGAAATCGCCTTACGAATTATCCGTACATGTAGAGAGATGGGTATTAGTACTGTTGCCGTTTATTCCACCGCAGACGCAGAAAGCCTTCATGTAAAATTCGCTGATGAAGCCGTTTGCATTGGCCCCCCTTCTAGTAAAGAAAGTTATTTAAAGATTCCGAGTATTCTTGCTGCAGCAGAAATTACTAATGCGGAAGCAATTCATCCTGGTTATGGTTTCTTAGCTGAGAATGCTGAGTTTTCTAGAATTTGTGCTGAACACGATATTAAGTTTATTGGACCTTCTCCTGAAGCTATTAATTCCATGGGAGATAAAGCTGTAGCAAAGGCAACAATGATCAACAACAAAGTACCAGTTGTACCTGGAAGTGATGGCGTTGTTGAAAGTTATGATCAAGCAAAAATAGTTTGTGATGAGATTGGCTTTCCTGTTATCATCAAAGCTTCTGCTGGCGGCGGCGGCCGTGGGATGCGTGTAGTTCTTAATGGCGAAGAGTTAAAGAAGAACTACGAAATGTGTAGAAGTGAAGCTGAAACTGCTTTTAATAACGCAGCTGTTTATATAGAGCGCTTTGTTAAAGATCCTCATCACGTTGAGATTCAAGTTTTGGCAGACCAACACGGAAATGCAGTACATCTTGGTGAACGAGACTGCTCTCTTCAGCGTAGACATCAGAAAGTTTTAGAAGAAGCTCCTTCCCCACTTATGACGACTGAACTTCGTGAAAGAATGGGAACGGCAGCCGTTAACGCTGCAAAGTCTGTTAACTACGAAGGAGCAGGTACCGTAGAATTTTTGGTAGATGACCAAAAGAACTTCTACTTCATGGAAATGAATACTCGTATTCAAGTTGAGCATCCAGTAACCGAAGAAGTAACTGGGTTTGACCTTATTGAGCAGCAAATTCGTATCGCAAATGGCGAGGTAATCTCGAATATAAATGCTGAAGTAACTGGCCATTCTATTGAGTGTAGAATAAATGCTGAAGACCCAGCTCACAATTTTCGCCCATCAGCTGGTGTAATTACAGTTTTTCATCCTCCAGGTGGACACGGTGTTCGCTTAGATACTCATGCTTATGCTGGTTATAGAATTCCTTCTAACTATGATTCTATGATTGCAAAACTAATTGTAAAAGCTCCAACCCGAGCCGCTGCTATTAGTAAAATGAAACGATCGCTTAAGGAATTCATTATCGAAGGTGTAAAAACAACGATACCTTATCATATTCAACTAATGGACGATCCCAATTTTATTAAGGGTGAGTTCACCACAAAATATCTTGAAAATAGCTTCAAATTTATACCGGGGGAAAACTAATGAATACACCAGCAGATCTAAAATACACTAAAGAACACGAGTGGATTAAAGATAACGGAGATGGCTCTGTTACCGTTGGTATCACTGAGTTTGCACAAAGCGAATTAGGCGATATTGTTTTTGTTGAACTAGAAGATACTGGTTTCGAATTTTCTGCAGATGATATTTTTGGTACTGTAGAAGCCGTTAAAACCGTTTCCGAATTGTTTGCTCCTATTGACGGAGAAATTATAGAAGTTAATGAAGCTCTTGAAGATAACCCTGAGCTTGTTAATCAAGACCCTTATGGTGGAGGTTGGATGGTTAAAATGAAAGTATCCGACGCCTCTCAAATTGAAGCACTACTAAGTGCCGACGAATATTCAGAAATTACAGCTTAATCATTTTATAAAATTTAATGAGTCGACATAACGAATGGATTTTAATCCTTGACTACGGTTCACAATTCACTCAATTAATTGCTCGCCGTTTACGTGAGTTTAATATTTATTGTGAAATTCATTCCTATAATGTTGAGCTGGATTTAGTTTCAAGCCCAAAACCTATGGGAGTTATACTTGCGGGAAGTCCCAAAAGTGTAAATGATAACGATGCACCTCACTTTCAGACAGATATATTTGAATGGGATGTCCCTATTTTGGGTGTATGCTATGGGCTTCAACTTCTAGCGCACCTAGAGATACCTGGTAGTGTAGAAAAAGCAGAAAAACGTGAATACGGGCGAGCTCATCTAATTGTAGATAATAGCCAAGACTTACTAAAAGGTGTAGCTAACGACTCTACCGTATGGATGAGTCACGGAGATCACATCCAAAAGCTCTCTCCTTCTTATGAAGTGATTGCTCACACCAACAATGCGCATGTAGCAGCTGTTAAACATACTAATAAGTCTATTTATGGGGTTCAATTTCATCCTGAAGTAGCTCATACGGAATGTGGTAAGCAGATTCTCCAAAACTTTGCATTCAATATTTGTGGCTTAGCTGGCGATTGGACGGCTACATCTTTTATTGATGAGCAAATCGAAGCTATAAGAACTCAAGTTGGAAGCGACAAGGTTCTTTGTGCATTATCTGGCGGTGTAGACTCTACTGTAGTTGCAACTTTAATTCATAAAGCTATTGGTGACCAGCTAGAATGTGTTTTCGTAGACAATGGTTTACTTCGTAAAAATGAATTTGAAGATGTTCTTCATTTATACACAAGAGATCTTAACCTTCCTGTTCGTGGAGTTGATGCTTCGGAGTTATTTCTTTCTAGACTAACTGGAAAATCTGACCCCGAGGAAAAACGTAAGATTATTGGAAATACATTTATTGACGTTTTTGAGGAAGAGATTGGAGATAATTCTGATTTCAAATTCTTAGCACAGGGTACTTTATATCCTGACGTTATTGAAAGTGTATCTTTTAAAGGTCCTTCGGCTACAATAAAATCTCATCATAATGTTGGTGGATTGCCTGAAAAGATGAAATTAGCTCTAATTGAGCCTGTTAGAGAGCTTTTTAAAGATGAAGTTAGAGAAGTTGGTCGAGCATTGGGAATTCCGGAACATTTTATAGCCCGACACCCCTTCCCAGGGCCTGGATTAGGAATCCGTGTTATTGGTGAATTGAGTAAAGAACGCTTTGATTTACTTCGGAATGCTGATGAAATCTTCATTGAAGAGCTGAAAGCTCAAAATCTATACAACGAAGTTTGGCAAGCTCTTGCTATCCTTCTACCAGTACAGAGTGTAGGTGTAATGGGTGATGAAAGAACTTATGAATTTACCATAGCTTTACGTGCAGTAACTAGTGTTGATGGGATGACCGCTGATTGGGCGAAACTCCCATATGATTTCTTGGCCCACGTCTCAGGTCGAATTATCAATGAAGTTAAAGGAATTAATAGAGTGGTTTACGATATTAGTTCTAAACCACCCGCTACCATAGAGTGGGAATAATTACGAGAACATTTAGCTCACTTTTTAGTTAAACTTTCCGAACCCAAATTCCAGTTTATCATGAATCGTATATCAGCTTTAGTACTTTCTTTATTTTTGTTATTTCCACTCGGTCTTGTCGCTCAGAATTTAGAGATTGGACGCACCCTATTTCAAAATGGTGATTACGAACGAGCCGCAAGATTCTTTGATCAAATGGAATCCCCTGAAGCAAATCTATATTCAGGCAAAAGCTACTTTTCTTTGGGTCAGCTACTGAAGGCTAAGCATTATTTAAATCAAGCAAATATTAATGCTAGCTCTGTAAATGTTAAACAAGAAGCTCAGTATACACTTGCACTTGTTTACTTTCAACTTGATGATTTTTATTCATCTTTAGAAAAATTGTATGCCTTAAAACAAAGTAATTCCGCTTCGGTTTTTAATACAAAGGCAGAATTGCTATATAATCAGATACTCAACTACGTAAGTATATCACAGCTATACGAGATATTCAACAGATCTAACAATGACAACATCCGATTTGATTTATTATCAGCATCAATTGGAAGATTTGAATATTCAACAGCTAAAACAGTATTTGAGAAGTTTAAAAATAACGTTGTTAATTTTAACGAGAATCGACTTTTCCAAATTGAGGAAGATTTAAGTGACTCCTTAATCTATCGTCAAAAATACACTGAAAAGAAATATCCTTCTGCTCCGAGTGGAATTCTCTACAAAATAGGCGTAGCTCTCCCCCATTTCGAGTTTGATTCGGATGAATATGAAATATCTCAACATTTATATTTTGGAATACAAATTGCTATTGAGGAGTACAATGCATCTAACACAGATAAAAAGGTATTTTTAAAATATAGAGATACCAATATTAATGTTAACAGCCCAGCTGAAGCTTTAAACAAGCTAGTTTGGGATGACGATGTGGATGTAATTATTGGTCCTTTATTTTCTGAAGTAGCACAAAAATTTTCGAAATTATCAGAAGAGTATGAAGTTCCAGTGCTTACTCCATTAGCTAATTCCGATTCATTAAATATTGATGACAATTTTCTTTTTCAGCTTAACCCAACTTTCGCTGTTCGTGGAATAAAAATGGCTCAATACGCGGTAAATGTTCTAAAACTAGATACACTAGCCGTACTTGCTGAAAAAAACTCCCTTGGGGAAGCATCAGCGTATGGATTTTTAAATGAAGCTCAACGACTTGGAGCTGTTGTTCAACATTTCTTTGTAGAAGACTTAGAAAGTGATGGCTATTCTATTTTGCAATACACTCAAATATTTTCGAAATCTGATACTCTTGATCAATCACCTGGCTTAAAAGCCATTTATGCGCCTTTTACAGGCGCTGTTTCTTCATCTCTCATACAATCACTTATTACTGATTTGGAAGCCTCTAGAAGCGATTACATACTTCTAGGTTCGGAAGAATGGAGAGACATCGAGCTTTCTGGCCGACGATTACCAGGAACTAGCATTTATTACTCTCAGAGTTTTAATACTTCTGAAACAACTTCAAAAGAAGCCGAAAATTTCAAAAGCGCTTTTCGTCTTCGTTTCCAGATTGAGGCTAATCAATTTGCATTTATCGGTTATGACGCGGCTAGTCTAATTCTTAAAATTCTCGATGAAGTTGAAAATCCCGATTATTTGAAAGAGGGCCTAAGAAATCTTAACTACTATAAAGGTTTGAGCACAAAAGTGAGTTTCTCTGGTAACCATATTAACCAGAATGTAGAAGTGAATTCCATAACACAGTTCTAGAGTTTACTTATTGAGAAGCTGAAGTAGAATCCTCGGATTCTCTTTGCCGTTTGATTCTATATTGCCTTTGTAACCACTTTCTCCACTTTTCACTTTCTATTTGGTGCTCCTTAAATGTTCGAGTAAAAACATGCCCCCCCTCAGGATTTGCAACCATATATATATAATTATGTTGTTCTGGGAATAGTGTTGCCTCTATAGTATTTAAACTCGGATTTGTGATAGCTCCTGGTGGTAATCCTATATTAACGTAGGTGTTAAAGGGATGATTGAATGAATAATCTTTAAAAAGTAACCGTCTTCTTTCTCCTAAAGCAAAGTTCACTGTGGGATCGGCCTGTAGATACATTCTCTTTTTAATTCTATTCCAATAAAGACCACTTATGATTGGTTTTTCTTCTACTATACTAGCTTCCCATTCAACAATAGATGCCATAGCTACAACTTCATCTATACTATAACCTAATTCAGTAGCTCTTTCGTTATATGGCTTCGAAACTCGTTCATTAAACTCATCAAGTATTTTTCTTAAAACGCTCTCAGGTGATGTAGTCCAATACATACTGTAAGTGTCAGGAAGCATTCTACCAAATAACTGTTCTTTATTTAGTTTCAGTTTATACAAAAAAGTTGAATCACTCAGCTGGGCCATTACTTGGGTGCTATCTATGTTTAACGAATTAGACAAACTATTTGCGAATCGACCTGCATTAATACCCGGTAAAATCGTCACATTTACTGGATCTTGAATACCAAGTGCAATCTTAGAGAATAACTCTTCATACGGATAAGTTCCTTTCAAATAATAATGTCCTTGCTGGAAAGAACGCCAGCCTAGTAAACGGCTTGCCCATCGAAAAGCTTCCTCATCAAAGTTAGCGTCTTCATTTTTAAGATGATCTATTAATCCATCAAGCCCAGTATTTGATTCAAGGTAAACATGTATACCTTCTTCAAAATTAATAGCATTTGAAGACTCAAGACGTGAATATCTTGAAACGAAAACAAGTACAAAAAAAACAGTTATAAGTAAAGCACTCGCTAGAGCTTCCTTTTTTGAAACACCAATATATTGTTCAATATCCATAAATAAATATACACACAGTAAACTTTAAACCCATTATAAAAGACCTTAAAAGAATAAAAAAACAAAAAGTGAAACTCTATATCTAAGCCCACGTAATTAAGGCCTGAATTTCATCCGAGCTTTTGGATGCTTCATAGGCACCAAATGCCCTAAAGAAAAAACCCGGGCTTTGAACGGCTCGGGTTTCTTTTTAAGCCCATCTCTTGGAATCTTTTTTCTTTAATTAGTTTATAGCGAAATATTTTAATATTTAATGATATTGTTACTTATTTACGTTAAAACCAATCTTATTTAGAAACGTTTGCGTATTTAAAATCGAAGCTCTATAAACTCTAGTCCTAAATATATTTTATGTTAAGAAATCTTTCCATTCTAACTCTACTAACTCTACCATTTATAGCTTGTGTAAATAATGTAGAAGCACAAGAAGAAATTACAGAGTCAATTAGTTATTCTACAAGTATCCAAACGGTTTTTAATCAAAGCTGTGGAGGTAGTGCTTGCCATACTAACGGTGGTAAGGCGAATGGTATTAGTTTAGCTTCCTACAATGCAGCTATTTCTAGTATGGGCACAAGCTATAGTGGTAAAACAATCATTCCTGGCAATGCTGGTTCAAGTCCTTTAATTGAAAAAATACGACCTAATCCAACCAAGGGTAGCCAAATGCCCTTAACGGGTTCCAAACTGGATGCCAAACAAGTTGCCATAATCGAGGCTTGGATTAACCAGGGCGCCCTAAACAACTAGATTATAATGATAAAATTTACTCTACTATTTTGCACTTTTGTAGCTATAAGTGTTGTAACACAAGCCCAAGTATATAAAACGGATTCTGGTACTGCAGTATTTATTTCAAAAGTTCCTCTGCATAGTTTTGATGGTAAATCTAATTACCTGAACGGTGCAATCAATCTAAGTTCGAAAACTGTAGATTTTTATATCGACTTGGAAACTCTTGATACAGGAAATGGAAAAAGAGATAAAGACATGCGACTTACCCTTGAGACTAAAACATTTCCGTTTGCTGAATTTTATGGGAAATTGGTCTCCAACTTTGACTCCACATCTAACAAAGAACAACCAGTGAAAGTTGAAGGTTTCTTCAAAATTCATGGTAAAGAAAAAGAAGTTACTATTGAAGGAAGTCTGCAGAAGGTTGATAAGAACCTAGCTTTAAAAGCGAATTGGATTTTAAATTTAATCGATTACGATATTATTCCTCCAAGCCTCCTCATCCTAAAAGTTGATGAGGAACAAGAGATTAATATCTCTGCGATACTTACAAAACAATCAAATTGACAAGTATGAAATTATTGACTCAAGCCAGTTTTATTGCATTCATTTTTCTCGTCATCCCTCAATTTGCAAATGCACAGATGGAGCGAAAAAGGGCATTCTCGGATAGACCTATTAATGATATATTTCTAGGAACAAGATTAGCAGGGACAAGTACTGTTTCGATGATGGAAAAAGGTGATTTGAACTACATGATTATGCACAATTTTGGGGAGATCAGTACTGGAATTGATAATTTTTATGGGATTGATAGTGGTGCTAATGTTCGAATGGCTTTTGATTATGGACTAACTGATAGATTGAATATTGGGATTGGACGCACTAGTGTAGATGATAATGTAGATATAACAGCAAAAATTGCGTTGTTACAGCAGATGGAGTCAAATCGAATACCACTGAGTGTAGTTTTAAAAGGTAATATTGGCATTACAACTGAGAAGTCTTACGATATTTCTTTTACAGAACGCCTAAATTTTCTCACCTCAATGATGATAGCTCGAAAATTTTCAGATATGTTCAGTTTCCAAATTGCTCCGATGTTCTCTCACTTTAACACAGTATTCCCCATTTCTAATGAGAAACAATACAATACAAATTTTGGTCTTGGTTTGAATACTCGTTTTAAGATGAATGAAAGAAAATCACTTTCTTTTGAATATTTACCAATAATAGGGAATAAAAACTCAGGTGTTGAAAATCATCTTGCTGTAGCTTACGAAATTGAAACGGGGGGGCATATATTCCAAATCTTTTTAATGTCTGGAAGGATGTTTACAGAACAACATCTGTTAGCGAGAAATAAGGTGGGTTTCTTTAAAGGTGACTTCAGGCTTGGTTTTAATATTAATCGAGTATTTGGACTTGGCAAATAAAAAAAGGGAGCTTCCTCCCTTTTCAGTCAAGCTTACTTTAAACAAGTAATTTTAATTCTTGAGCTACCTTGCGATTGTACTGGAAGGTTAAATCTTTATAGTTTATTAAATCTACTATTATTCCAATAAAGCAAAGCCCAGCAGTTAATATGTATAAAATTCCCATTCCTATTTGATTGAGGATGAAACGATGAACACCAGCAACACCAATAAAGCCAAGTAAACATAATAGCAGAATTGTTTGAGGATCTTTTCTCCTAGCTCTGTAAACATTCGCAAATTTAGCACTTTGTTCGGGAGTAAGATCAGATAATAGCCTATCGAGATATAACGCTTCGTCTCCCTCTGCCTCTGGTATTAGATCAATAATTTTTGACATCACTTTCTCCGTAGATATTATTATGTGTTTTATTTTTAAAAAGATTTATCCAAATACTGATAATCCGAAAACTCAAAATCAGTACGGTTAATATCCCTAAAAGATTCGAATTTATGGAATGTTTAAATTCTCCTCTAAAAAGAAATGCAATAGAATGACCTAAACCATTTCCGGGGCAAAAAGTTATTCCCGCACGTTCAAGTAAACAAAAAGTTTCACCTGTTTCATATGGGTTCATTGTCGCCATTAGGATTAATCCTATTAGGAAGACTACCCATTCTATATGTGGCTTTAATTTTTTCACACAAATAATTACGAAGCTAATTTCATAATGTTCTACTTTATAAAATTTTTCTTTCTAAAGTAGTGTGATATTGTAAAGAACAAACTATTAGACCTATAGAGCTTGCTGGTGGAAAAATCTGTGCCAACCTTAAACTGCCAATAGTTAGTAAATTTGTGCTCTAATGTCGCCCTTCCGGTAAAGAAAACACCATCTTTTTGTTCATGCTTTCCCATAACTTCAACGTCAATCAGGGTCTTGTATTCATAATCATTTGGTTTTCTAAACCTGAAATCCAGCCCTACACCTTGAACAAATAGGTTATCAGGAGTATAGAAAGGAGTTCCTGATGTGAAAGTCTTAGAAGCGTCAGCAAATGCAAGTTCTGTAATCAATCTACCCCTATAGGTTTTATTCCAAGGTTGTAAATAAGCTCTTCCAACACCATCATACTCAAACACATTATTGGTGTAATATTTTGCTGAACCAGAAACTGAAGTAACTATCAAATCTCCAAACCAGAAGTCTTCACGATATATTTCAGCTTGAGCTTTATAAATATCTTGGGAAAGCGAGTTCTGCGTTAATACTGGAGCAAGTGTCAATTTACCAATAGTGAAGGTAGAGTCTATGTTATACGATAGTGAGGTAAAAACTTCGCCAATAATTTTAGAATCACCAAAAAATGTGGATGCACCTGCTTGGAAACCCCATATATAATCCGATGATCGATTATCAAATAAATAACCTAAACCATAAAAATTTGAGCTTCTAGTAGTGTCTCTATTTGTTGTTGCAGTAAATAAATCTTCGGCTGTAATTGTATGTGTTATATCTCGTCTGTTCCCAAGTTCTACTGAAATACCGCCACGGCCTGAAGAGTTATTAAAGTTGTCGGTTTGATAATCTCCAAATACGGACACTTTAGGCCCTTCCGTCCAACGATAATCAGAGTATAATCTATTAATTTCGTTAGCTGAGAAAAATGCGGGGTATTTTGAATAAAATTTCTTTCGATCTGGCAAAGTTTTAAATTGAATATCTTCACTAATTAGAGTATCCGATGAAGTATTATATGCACGACTATTAACGAAAAGCGGGTATAGAATTTCATAAGCTTGTTCCTGTCTACCTTCATAAAATAAGGTATTCCCAGAAAATATTCTTAGACTATCATAACTTGGTCTTTCTTCTAAACTCAACTTTGATTGAGTATAAAATTTATTGAAATTTCGAGTTTGGGCAATCCATTCCAATTTTGTGAGAGGGCTAAATCCCACAGCAAAACCCGCCCAATACAAAGCTTTTGTATAATTTAGCTGCTCATAACCATATAAATTAGCAAGTATATTAGCAAATTGAACTAATTGAGGATGACTGCTAGATGGGAAATTATCAACAAGAGCTAATGTACTGTCTGCGCTTTCGTAATAGAACGATCTTTGTACAGTAAAGGCATAAAGACTGTCGGAGTTTGGTTTGGACTTAATTAAAGCTAATAACCCTTTTTTCTGAACAGGCCAATTTTCTTGATTTTCAATGCTGGATAAATAGTTTATCGCAAGGTTCGCGTTGCTAGGCTCTAATTCCAGTTCTCTTTCTAACCATCTAGATTCAAAAGCTTCACTGTAAAGCCCTAAAGCTACTACAAACTTATTTTTTAATTCTATCACTTGCATATTGTGATATTTATCCCACAAATCTTCTAGGTAATCCTCTGCCCTTTTAAATTCCGATTCCCAACCATAGAACATGATAAGTCTGTTAATATCATTTCTAGTCCAAACAGGGTTTCTATATAGTCTTGTTTCAAGAATCTGTAAAGCACGTAATACTTGTTGAAATTCTACGCTTAAGGCAATGAGTTGCTCTTGTGCAACTAAACTATTCGGACTTCTCTCGTATCGCCATATTGCATCTCTTAATCTATTATCTGGGGTGTTAGCATCATCAGTATTGAACTCATCATCAGCATCTAAATTATAATTAGAAAATTCAGCTAATACTTTATTTTCCAATGCTTTTTTGAACTGCGGGTCGAAATAAAGTCTGTTATCTAGGTTAGGGAAGTTCAGAGTATCTTTAGAGGAGTAAAACTGATACAGATAACCATCCCAAATTTTTGTGAATGCAAAGCCATCTACTTCTTCATTCATAAACTCTTCTACATCGGCACGCCTAGTGCTTGGCACATACATAAACCAATGATTTTCTGTACTCAGGTTTGACTTTACAGTATAATTCGAAGGGTACCTAGTTGTTAACAGATACGAATTTCCTTGCTCCTTGTATGACGCTTCTTTCTTACGCCAGTCTTGCGCTACCCTAGCTCCGCGTTCTGCTGTAACCATCCGTATAAAAGGGTATGATTTTCTTGTGTACTGTACTCTATCTTTAAACACATGATATAAACCATAGCCATGTTCTTTACTACCTTTCCAGCCTAATCCCAATGGGTTACGACTCTCAAATTCATCTTCTTTTCTTTGTGAAACCTGGAACACATCATCTGGGTGAATAAAATGAGTCCAGATTCCTGTAAGTAGTTGAAGACTGTGTTGATCAAATAATGAGTTATCTCCCATAGTGTACCCACTTGTTATTCGTGGATAATCAAAAATCTTAGAGTTGTATGGTTCATTACCGAATTCCCGCTCACCACCATCTTCTTTATAACCCAAATACAATGAACTTAGAACTTTTATAGACGGCATTCCGCGTGTAATTGCTTGTACACCTACTGAGTCGATGTAATTAGTTGGTGGTACATAAGTTCTAGGCAGGTCTCCTAAACGGTCAATTCTCCATCTTTTACGAGAAGATTGCAAAGAGGCGGCCATAAAGTTCATATTATCCCAATCAGCTAACCAAAGCGAAAAGTGATTGTAGCCATGAAAAGCTAATTCATGTCTCGATTCAGCAACATCTTTTGCAAGATAAATACTTGCCTCAACATCTTTACCTTCTATTGAAATACGGCTAGACTGCCACTCTTCAAAATCGAAAGGTGGAGTAATATTAGCATTATAGTTGAATGCTGTCATTGCAGAGTAGTCAATGTTAAATGTATCAGCGAAAGCCTTAGTATCTGGCCACCAGATTTTAGAAACAAATGTTGCTTGGTCTACTCCATATTCGCTAGCAATAGGTTCTATTTTCTCATTATATAATGGAGATGGAAAATCATCCAAAAATATTGTACCAACGTTTGCAACACTATATGGAATTCCACCTAAACCTTTAAGAATAGTAGAAAAAAGGACACCTCTATAATCTTTCTGGACAGGCGTATTACTATTAATTGTAATTACCTCGCCTAACCCTATCTTATTTCCTATTATTACAGGAAAGGTTGTATCATTTTTAGCAGATGCATAAACAATTATATCATCCTTGAATTGAGACCTCGCGAAACCATCATGTGTTATACTAAAATCGGTTCCATAATCACGACCTTGGAAATTAGAAAATAAGTTTCTATCAAAATGAAAGCCTTTAGTATTTTTCTGTATCAAAAAATCTGATTGTGGCTTAATTCCTTGTAAAAAGGAGAAATTATCATAACTAAGTGGCGATGTAAATAGTAAGCTTCCACCATTAACTACAAAACGAATTATCTTTTCGTTATCTGAATCGGAAATTTCATTTATTAAATAAGATGTATTTATTATTAAACGAATGCTTTTAGGAATCTCTACACCCTCAGAAATAAGGCCTAAATCTAAAGTTTTGTACGGAACTTTAGTATAGTCTAAAGCTCGCGTTACTTGTAAAGATATTTCTTCCCCAACTTCATCTTTTCTATTTTTTATAATTAGAACTACAGGGTCGGACTTAACAAATTGAATGTCAGGAGTAAATAAACTTCCATCTTGGCAAGAGATTAAGCTTGCAACTACCAATACAGGAATTATAATTCTATTTAAATATCGTAGAAGCACGACTCTCCTTTTTCGGATAGATATTTAAAAGTACATCTCCTAGTTTAGATTCATTCTCACGGTTAGTTATCTCATAAATTACAGCGTCTTCAGACTCAAAATATATACTCAATTTTCTATTCTCTAAAGTAGAAAACGTTGCAATCCATTGCTCTAAATCTCGCATAACTATTGGGGCATCATACAGTATACCTTGTTGAATTGATCCGTAAGGAGCTTTTTCAAGAAATAGAAAGATACTAGCTGGTGGAACCGCTTCAACTTTTCTCAATTCTAAAGGCACTGTTAAATATTTCTGATACAACGAGTCAATCTCTCCATAACTTCTAAGAAAGTAATCATAATTCATAAAATAGTGCCTGTTTCTTGATAATGCTCTATCTATCTCAGGACCAACAGTGGCATAAGAATATGCTAATCGTTCGTTTATTATTTTATAATAGGCATCAAAAAAACCATTAGGAAGAGTTTTAGGAAGAGATTTATTAGTGTTAATACCACCTGTAACTGTAATTACTGTAGCGAAAAATGAAACTACTAAAAACATCTGAATGGCTTCTGGAAACCTTTTCTTAAGCCTCAAGACGAAAGACATAAAACGAACTCCTGAATGGAAGACTAACCCCGCCATAATTGAGATTAGCAAGCTATAAAGTATAGTTAGCTGATCAGGGTCTACTATTAGTGAATCAGTTTGGAAATAAGGTGTAAACAAAAAAGAAACGCCTATAAAGAAAATAGAAAAAATGATATCGTCGCCAACTTTCTTCTGCTTTGTTACTTTAAAATGAATTAAAAAAGCTAGCAAGAGGACGAGTGCTAAACCTAGATATACAATACTTAAAATATCTAGATCCATAATCAAGTTAGGGTAATAGCTAAAAACTAAAGTACTAAATAACTGTAATTCGAAAAATTGAATGACATCAATACCATTCAATAATAAATAAAAAATATAGGGAGCAAGCGTACTTACAAGAACCACAAAAAGATAGAAGCTAACTTTAGATAAAGAACTAAAATATCTGCGCTTTGGTAAAAATAATAGGCCTAATACGAGCAATGGATAAAGTATAATAAGTAATACGAATAAGTTTATTAACCCAGTAGCTATAATCCCTATAGTAACATAAGACCAAGGTGCTTTTTCAATGGAGCGCAAATTTCTTAAGAACAACACCGCTGTAGGTAAAGCAAAACATATTGCTAACGACAATGAGCTCGTAGCTCCTTCAATATCTAGAGAAACTGGCAATACAAGCGTTGGTATCAATGCATAAACACTCATTCCAAAAAGTGCCGCAATAGGATTTTTGCCTCGAGTTAAATCTCTAATCATCCAAAAGATGAGCATTGCCAGAAAAAATGATATTAGACTACCCAATATCTTTAATATCATTTCGGGACTTACTTGTGTTAATGTGCTAAAAACCTGGACTAAAGAATGCATTCCCTTTGGATTTGGTATATCTCCAAAATAGTTTTGTAGAGGAATATTTTTAATAGAATTTAACTCGAAATACCAACTTCTGCTGTAAGGTGCCGAATTTTTAAATACTGGGATCAAACGAATTATTGCAGCAGTTATCCCTATAAATACTGCGGTAATAGTAAACTTATTGTCTAGAATTGAAAATTTTGGAAGCTCGGAAACTCGATCTCTTATTGTTTTCTTTTTCTTTGTAGTTAAAGTTTCAATGAACTCAACATGAATTTTTAGAACTCTATTCTCTATTACTCTAACTACTGAGCTAAGTTTTACTCCATTTCTAACCTCTTTATATATATATGCAAGAATTGGAAAAAGTAATAGACAAGCCAAAAGACTTATGAAATCGTATAAGTGAAGATTCGCGAGTACCATAACATCGATAAGAATCAACCCTCCTACAGCTACAAAAGTATATATAAGTTTATCAATACCTCGTAAAGTTCTAGCGTGAGGTAGGAATTTAGGGCCGACCCACCCAAATAATACGACGAAGCAAAGTATAACTCGAAAAACAGAGAATAAAACTAGTAACGAATATGGCATACGTTATTGTTCTTTCAAGTTAGTAATTATTGTTGGATTAGCTGGAAGCGTATTCAAAGATATATTGCTAATAAAATACGGAAAACCTTCAGGCCGCAGTCGATTTGAAGCTGCTAAAATTGTTTCTGGTGTTATAGCAAAATCAATAATTAAAAAAGGTAACCCACTCTGTTTTGAATGAGTTCTAATGAGGGCCAATCTGTCTTCATACTCGTCATCAGTAACTATTTTATATTCTTTGGTATCAAAATTATACATAGTGGCTACATCTTCTATAGCAACGGCATCTACAATATCTTTTGTTTTTTCAAGAAGGAATAACCCAGCGTTCTGAATAATCACGATATTAGGATATCGTTCTCTAATACCTCTAATTAGTTCGAGCATATACGGTGCCAAGTGATTCCTACTTGTATAGGGAGATACGGCATCAACAGTGTCCAAGAACAGTCCATCTACGCCTTTTTCTATAATTCGGGGAATTACTTTATCCAGCATCAATTTACGAGTTTCAGGATCTTCTAAATCCAAGAAAGGACTATCCCAGTTCTCATTAATTCCTAGAAAGCCAATCTCTTCTAAATCTGGATAGTACCACCTGTACTTATCTACTTCGCCAAGTGTAACGTATGCAATAACAGACGGACCTTGCTGCTTGAATTTGTGTATATCGGCTGGTGTATAGAAATCAGGCTCGATAATAATCATATTATACTTAGCTACTTCCGAAGGGTCTACCCTTGCATAACTAATACCAAATGGTGCAATACTTTTTTTATTTATAGTATGTAACTCCGTTGTTTTGCACTGCACAATAAACCCAATAAAGATAAATAGAAAAAGTTTTTTTAATATCATTATAGCCCTTCATTTACACCTAAAGCTAAACAGTTTTGCCAGCCTAACATTTGAATAAGTTGAATTACAGTAGGAATTAAAACCATATCGAATTGACGATCAGCTCTTTCTATAAGATTTTTACTAAGCAATTCTATGAGTTCATCGTCTGTTTTACCATCCGCCTCAAGATTAGACTCAATAAAATCTACTACATATTCAAAAACACAAATTATTTTACCAGTCCAAGGTATTCGATCAGCTTCAAGCCCTTGAGGGCTTCCCTTACCATTTACCCATTCATGATGGGTTTTAATACCCTCTATTACATCTTTAGAAATAGGCAATTGTGCAACCATAGTGGCTCCAGAAATAGGATGAGAAAGCTCAGACTCTATGCTTGCAATATTGCTTAAGCCTGCGGCTCCTACGTAACCAATATCATGGAGCTTTGCGGTAAGTTTGATGATTTCTGTTTCATCATCTTCTAAGCCAAAAAGCATTGCAAATCTTTCTACAAAGGCTATTAGCCGAGGTGAATGGAATTGAGTTTTAGGTCTTTGAGATTCTATCTCGCGTAATATTGCGTAATAAGTATCAATCAATTCAAACGAAAATGTATGATTGTCTTCACGATATGATAACAAACTACCAAGCATCGTCGATATCGTTTTAATTATACCTTCTGCACGCTTTGAGTGATCTCCCTCTTCTTTTAATACCAACCACAAAAACCCATGTGTGTATTCACCTTTAATTGGAAATATAAACGGGATAGTAGACTTCTTCTTAAATGAAAATGAACCACTATTTGATAATTCATAGTTGCCATTATCATAACTATAAAAAGCTTCAGAACTAGTAGATAGCAGACCAGCCCTAAATTCATCAGAGAGATTTTTTTGAGTAACTAGTACCGGCTTGCTACCAGCATACTCAACAACTGCACCTTGCTCTGCCTTAAGTGAATTAATTATATAGAGTAATACTAATTGTGCTAAGCCTTGTGTGTTAAGAGCACCTGAACCTAAATTCTCAACAAGACTAGTAATTCGCGCTGTGTATTCTTTCTGTGACTTCTTTTCTTTTTTGTCCAATTTTATAAGCCATTCAGAAAGTATTCTTCCTACAATCGATAACTTTGGCTCTACGCTATCGGGACTTTTTGTGTGTGGGCCAACTACATAAATGCCCCAAATCTCTCCTTGTTTGTTATAAATAGGAATGTGTTCACAATTACCAATAGTGTGAGATGATATTCCGTGTCCCCTAAACTCATCGTCCCATTGTCTCTTTTTTTCTAGATTCTGTATTTGATTTTCAAAAACTTGAATCGATTCTTTTTCTTGTAGTGTGTATTTTTTTGATTCTGACTCATTTTTATCCTTTTTGAGCAAATTTTCTACAAACATATGCCTTCTTGCAAGAAGCAGAGACTCACCTTCTTTCTTATAGACAAAATGTAAAGGTGCTCTATATAGAATATCAATCCAACTTGCTATATCAGAGAAAGAAGGTAACTCTTTCCTAGACATATGTTCAGCAGAGAGGGACCAGAATTCTAGTTCATCTTCAATTCCAAATGTTTCCATTGCAAAAGCCTTACCTAGGCGAGAGCTAACGGTATTTAAATAATCCTTTACATCTTTAATCATAACAAAGCCTCAATAAGCAGAGTAGTAAAAATAATCCAGATGCTTAAAAAATTTCTTAGCTAATAAGCCAGAAATTAAAGCAAAAGTAATTGAACCAAAAATTAAACCCACCGTTGCGTATTCAAATGAAAATACACGGCTACATATAAAGCCTACAATTAGGTTAACTCCTAGTGATGGAATCATTGAATACAGTACAAATTCAGGACGATTCATCGTAAAAAAGAACAATGAATTTAAAAGTCCATAAATTAGAAATACATATCCAAAACTTGCCATCCAAAAAACTTTAAAAGTAATCGGGTTGGCGAAAAAATCTTTTATTTCGGGCACTTTATCTTCAAATACTCTAAGAGAGAGTACGCCATAGTACGTCACGATAATAGAAATAATGCTTATAACAAGAAGCAAAACTATTTGAGTGATATAAAACCGTTTGAAATACCTATTAAAGTACTTAATTCCACTGAGTTTGGCTTTCTTTTGAACTGGTATAATATTCTTGGAGAATAACTGGATACTAAATTCTAGCATTGCAACAGTTAAAACCAGAGTTATTAAAGCCCAATCCATTCCCAATTCATAGGGTGTATTGAACCAAATTATATACGGTGGAATAATTTCTCCAGTAGACCATGCTAGTAACCTATCTACGAAAAGGAAACTAAAATAAGAGAAGCCATACACAAAATATCGGTAGTTATTGTAATAGCTTACTTCAGTATTTGGTAAAGATTGCTTAAATAATTGTTGCCTTAAAGAGCGAATTTTAAATTGGTAGTAAACAATAAAGTAAACTGTTAGAACTACTGTGGATGCAATGATTCCAATCCATTGTGATATATATATACCAAAGTTTAGTACTTCCATACCAAATATTACTACTGCTGTACCTACTAAAACGCTAACAAGTATCACTGCTCGTTGTTCACTAGCGTATAACACCGCTGCAGCAAGCATCATAAATGAGATTAAAATTAAGTAGGTCATCGAAAGAAATACCATTTTTAATGGATAAAATGGTAAGATGACATTCAAACCAATTAGCAATAATACTGAAAGTAGAATTACAGGAATTGCTATCTTAAGCACCCCTTTAATGGCTTTATAAGCTAAAAAATAGTTCTCTTCGCCTTTATATTTAGAAACTAAACGCCCTAAAACCTGAATAAAACCACCAGTTAAAACAAATGCGGCAATGGTTCCAAAAGCAATAACAGAAGCTTGAGCTTCATTAAAATACAACCAGGCCCAAAGTGCATATTGAAAAATAATAATGGCTACGATTTGTGATATCATTGGCAGTGAGAACAAAAGGCCTGCGCTATAATATTTCAAGAACATTGTTACGCTATCACTGAAATTACCAAGCTTTATATGCTCCTCTTCCTCAACTTGATCCTGTTTAGAATAGCGTTTCTTTATTTTTGTATAAACGTCTTCAGCTAATTCAAAAACAGTTGGATAATTAAAATCGCTTATAGCATCAACATCTCTAATTCCAATTGACTCAATGGTAGCCGCCACAGCCCAGCTACTAACAGGATTACCAACAAGTTCTTCTACTTTATTAACTATGTCATTGAATCGATCTTCTGGTGTAAACTCAACTTCAGGAAGAATATCAGTGTGCGTACTCATATTCCCTCCTTTTTAGATACTCAACAAGCTCTAATACCGATTCTACACTTACATTATTCTTTAATATTTCTTTGTCATTGTTTAGCAGCTTCTGATAACTCTCGTAATATGCATTAACAGATTTATCGGTAGTAAAATTAAGGAGAACTTTTTCTCTAGCCTTAATCCCTAGCTCAATTCGGAGCCTGTCATCTTGTAATAATTTTACTACACCATTTGCAATTTCTTGTGGCTCCCGTGGTTTACACATAATACCACAGCCTTCAAGAGCATCTTTAATACCCCCAACATCAGTAGCAACTACTGGCCTTTGACAACTCATAGACTCAATAACGGTGTAAGGAAACCCTTCAGATATGGATGTAAGGATAGAGATGTCACCTTCATTAAAAATCATATTTGGTTGATTATGAAACCCTCCAAACCGAAAATTATCGTTTAAGTCTAGTTCTTCAACTAGGTCTTTACATGTTTCCACATACTCTTTATCTACATCTAAACTTCCATAAACAATGTATTGAACATTAGGAATAACCTTTCGAACTAATGCACAACTCCTGATCATTGTTTCAATATCTTTTAAAGGAAAAACCTGTGCAACGGCAATAACTGTAGGTCTGTCTGAAGTATGTGGAGGTTTCGGCGTTGGCTTGAATAAATCGGTATCAACGCCATTGTAAATAGGTACAATTCGCTCTTTAGGTGCTTCAAATTTAAGCTCCCATTTTACATTGGCTGTTGTAACTGGAGATATCTGATCCGCCGTAAAATAGACTGATCGAGTAATAAGAGTAGATAAATCGACAAGCAATTTCTTTGAAAAGAAAGGCATGTCGGCGCGTCCGATATTAATGAGCCTTTCGCGCATGTATACACCATGATCTGTAACAATGCCAGGTGTTCCATATTCGTACTTTGCTACAATAGATGCAATGGCAGGGAAACCAGCTAAGGTTGCATGCGTAATATCCACTTCTTCTGGAATTGGAACAGCAAGAGGCATTAGAAAATGATATAACCATCGCATCCCAAAAATGGTGTCAAATACTTTTGGCTCATCTCCAACCTTATCAAGATCTAACTCTGTGTACTTTGTAATTAAAGCATCTTTAAACTCTTGCCATAGCAAAGGCTCTCTCATGGTTAACTTATAATCGTAATACTGAAAGAATTTCCACATTCCATAGAGTACATCACTTATAAATTTAACATCCCGAAAAGGATCGTGAAGACATTCAATGAAATCCCTGAAAATTGGTAGGAAATATTTCTTAACAACTTCTTTAGTTGTTCTTCCTTTTCTTTGGATATGATTAGAAAAAGGATTTCTTCGATCGAAGTACTCAACAGGTTCTTCTACACCCCATAAAGGAATATGAATAATTTCTTTTACATTAGAAGGTAGCTTGTATCTAGTTTCAACAAACGGGTTTCCTGTAATAGCGTAGATGTAAAAATCTATTTTCCCCTCAAGTTCAGTACACAATATATGCGACCACGTACTCACCCCACCACCACTGTATGGATACGAGCCTTCTGTTAAGAAAAGTACGATGGGGATTTTTTTACTCATAAATTAGCTTGTAACCTAATCAAATTGTTTTTACTGAAAATATCTTGATACTTATCAAAGATAGTTGTCCAATTGTGCTCTTCCTTAACCTTTTGATGTCGTTCTTCCACCATCTCATTAAACAATGTACGATTGTTCCATAAACTCTCTACCTCCTGAGCAAACTGCTTTGATGTAATATCATCTTGTACCACAAAAGCGAACTCTGAATCTACATCTCCAACTTCCCAGCCTATAGGTAGGGCCATATTTGCAAGTGCTTCAAACAAAACTAAAGGTTGAGACTCATTATGACTAGTTATACAGAGCATATCTAATCGATGCATATGCTCAATTGCAGACTGATTCCAAATCATGTCGATATCAGTATGTTTCTCTGCAAGTTCTCGAACTTCATCTTCAAGCACCTTTTCGTTTGCATCACTTAACATCATCACAAACTGCGGATTAAGATCAAGGGTTTTGAATTCTGCGATAAATTCAAAAAACAGCTTCGGGTTCTTCATCTCCGCACACCTTCCAACCCAGCCAATTACTGGATTCTTTGTACGTTTTTTTGCACTTACAATTGCTTCTTTCGGAATGCCATTTGGAATATACAGAGGATTACTTGCACCCAACTGTATTTGTTTTTCCAAATTACATCTTGAAACTGATATTACTTTATCAGAAACTGAGTACACACGCTTAGCAATATTTATAAACGTTTGCACCACATGGTTTTTAGCCGATAATGTATCTGGTATTTTATATCCACATTCCAGTGCAACAGCACCTTTTTTAATTTCTTCCCAATAAATGGCATGCTCTGTTAGAACAAGCGGTTTATCCATTTTTGTCGCTATTTCAGCGCCAAGCCAACCTGCAAATCCGGTATTAGTGACATGGATACAACTGGAGAATTGAGCCAATTCTTGCAGTTTATCTGATATGGAAGCATACCATTCAATTGAATCTTCCTCCCAGCTATTACTCATATTCGGCGGACTAATTCTAGTAAAGTCCACTATATTATCTGTTAATGGGTACAGTGCTTTATGAGGGTCTAAACCTTGAAACTCATCCGTCGCTATCTGAAGAATACTAAAGTTTATGGTTTTACAAGATCGTAAATATTGATATGTCCACTCACTAACACCTCCTCTATACCAAGGATACGTACCTTCTATAACAAGTAATATATTTTCAGCCATACTAAGAATGACTTCGTTTGAACAGTCTCCAAAGAATTGATCCAGCTTGTGTTGCCAACCTCGAAATGAGTTCATATTCTGTAGACGAGAATAAAACAGACCTTTTAAGTATCAAAACCCCAAAAAGATCAGCATCTTCCGGTACAGTCATATTGTTCATTAAAAGAGCCCTTTCATTTACTGAGTATAATGGTACTCCAATTTCGGAAGGCAATTTGTTTTGTTTAGAAAAAGGAAGAAAGCATCCTAAATCTTCATTATAAATATGGTTACTTAAAAAGGCAGTTCTATTATTAAGTAAATGTTGGAATGTTAAAGACGATTCAAAACCTGAAAGATCTTTCTCTGTTGGTAGGTTGCTACCTCTTAGAATGACGTTCGAGGGCGCATTATTATCAATCACCCAAAAACCTGAGAAATCTAGATCAATTATGGATTCAATTTCTGAGCAAAATACTTCTATAGTACTTTCAAAAGAGCCTGATATAGCCTGGCCCATAAGCTTCATTACCAACCCATCTTTCTTCTTAGTTAAGTCTTCATTAAGACCCTTTATATCTATATCGGTAACAATTTTCATCCGAATAATTTCGAGAACACCTTCTCTATCGGTATTAAATTGCTCCTTTTTAATAAAATCGGCTGCACCTAAGTCAAACGCTTTTTTCTCCTTCTCAATAGTAGGAAGGTTTGTCATTATCAAAATTGGAATCTGATGCTTTTCCTTATCATCCCGAATAGACTCGAGTAACTCGAGCCCAGAAAGTCCGGGCATATGAATATCAGAAAGTATTAAGTTTACTGTATTTTCAGAAAGGATATTTATTGCCTGTTGTCCATCTCTAGCGTGTAACAACTTAAACTCTTTGGCCAATAAATTCTTAGCCATAAAGTGTATTGGTTCATCATCATCAATTACTAGTATCGTATAAATCATTTAAAACTATTTAAGATCTATTGGTAGCTCTATGAAGAAAGTTGTCCCAATCTCCTCTTTTGATTCTACCCAAATTTTTCCGTTATGCTGTTCAACGTTACTCTTTACAATATCAATTCCAAGCCCTGTACCGATTTCACCACCTGTACCAATTGTGGAGCTAAGTTTATCCATTTCAAAGAAAGTACTTACCATTGAGGCTGGTATACCAATACCAGTATCTTGTACTTGAATCAACACAACATTATCTGTTTTACTCATCCTAATAGTAACCTTTCCTTTAGAAAGTGTAAACTTTAAAGCATTGGAAACTAAATTTATTAACGTTGTTTCAATTTTACTAGAATCAAGGTTACAGACTATGGGAGGTCCAATTATTTCCAAATCAAGATCTATATTTTTCTGTAAAGCCTTTGCGTTATTAAGTTCGATTACTTTTTGTGCTAAATCTCCGAGATTTGTTTCACTTAGAAAAAGTTTACTTGAGAATGTATTATTCGCTTCGTCATCTAGTATTTTTTTTACAAGAGTGAGAAGCTTTTCACTGCTATTATGCATTACACCAAGCATATCTTTTATTTCTTCTTTCGGAATATTGTCATCTTTAATAAGAATAGATATTAGCCCTATTATTCCTGTAAGTGGGTTTTTTATATCATGGCTCACCATTCTAATAAGAGCATCTTTATTTTTATTTAATAGGCTTAACTCAATCTCCCTATTCTTTAAAATATTTATACGCTCTTTTCTCTCAATTTCAAAAACTCTAATTTTTAGATGTGTTTTAATCCGCTCTAAAATCTCACCTCTATTAAAAGGCTTATTAACGTAATCTACTGCCCCAGCTTTGAATGCATCTATTTTATTTTCCGAGTCGGATAATGCACTCAAGAAAATTACAGGGATATCTTTCTTATCGCCATTTTTTAATTCCTTAATAACATCATAACCTGATTTACCCGGCATCATTATATCAAGAAGAATTAAATCAGGATTCTCTTTCTCAGCCAAAACAAGTGCTTCATCACCATTCCGAGCAACTAGTATCTGATACCCTTCTTTTCTAAGCACATGCGATAGTAAAACTACATTTGGTTCTGCATCATCTACTATAAGAACCCTGTGGTTTTGGGGATAAATTTCTTGGATTTTCAAAATCTAAATTTAGAATTACTAGGGATAAAATTTTATTATATAAATATTGAAACTTTATTTATAATAAAAGCGTGTTAAATGCTGTTATTTTTTGCACTAACATAAAATTATTTATCGGTATTCTTATGAAATGTTTTAAGTTTTTACTTCCGATTTTTGTTTGTTTGTTCTTTACAACATCTAATTCATTTCTATTCGCTTCAATAACTACAGACCCAATAGTTCTTATTGAGATTACAGACAAATATAAAGAAGTTCGACTTGGTATTACAGAGACAAGTATTTATTTAAAATTTGATAAAAAGATACTAGAATATGTTAATCAAGAGATATTAGATCGAAATACGGTAGAAGCTAATCATTTTTTAGACTCAGAAGGCTTCTTTGTTCCCAACGAATCCGCTTTTTTGGAAGATACAAAGATAGAATACTTGTTAACTGATATAAAATCTATGTACTTAAGCAAAGGCATGATTCACTTTAAATATCATAATAAAAAGACTTTTGGCTTCGAAGACATAACCCATAAGAATGGAAATATGGTAATACGAAACTTTAGTATTAATGATCTCAAAGCATTTATACAGTATTATAATACCCTCTCATCATAATACTTTTTTTTGCATAGTGTAACGAAATGCACTCAATCTATCTCCTTTAGTAAAAGAAGGACAAGGAGAATAGAGATGGTAAAATATTTAGTAATTTTTGTGTTCATGATGATGGGCTATGTAGTTTGGACTGAGATTCCAATAGATAGAGGCCCTGGTGTTACCGCTGAAAATAATCCTACCCTATCTGAGACTAAAACCAATGACAATTTTGAGTTTAAAGAAGCCAATTTAACTACTCTTAAGAGCGTAAGTGCACAGGTCAGGGTATTAGAAAGAAAAAGATATTTTTTTGATAATATGTCGGCATTTTCATCTACAGACGTATTGGTTGGTTGGGGCGCTATGTCTGACCAAAGAAATTTAGAGTTTCTCCATTTTGGCTTAAGTAATAGAGATTGGAACCATAAACTTACTAGATTGCCTCTCTCCGTTGATGAAATAAAAGCACAAAGTGCATTATGGCATTTAATACCATCAACACCTGAAATTAAAAAAAGGATTCACAGCCTTAGGAAAGGTCATATCATAACAATGGAAGGACTCTTAGTTAACGTTATTGATAAAGACGGGCTCAGATGGGAAACATCAACAGAGCTTGACGATACTAAGAATCCGCGAAACGAGATAATTTGGATAACCTCTTTCCAAGTGAAATAAAAGAAAAGCACTTTTAGCTTTTATCTTCTATCTTTGTTTCAACATTTAAAAGCTTCACCTATGAGTTGGATAAAAGATACTATACTAGATTTAATAGTTTTACTTACTATTATTTCGCTCATTTTTTTTACAAGTAACACCATTATAATCGCTTTATGGGTTTATACTGCTTTACTATTAGTAGGTAAAGTGCTTGCCTTATTTATGCCATCATTAAAGCGCAGATCAGACAAAACAGCTACTCCTGAATGGTTTTATCATATTATATATGTTAGCTCAATAGCTATTCTTGTTTACATTCAAGAGTATTATTTAAGCGGAGCATGGTTCATTGTTTGGATTCTTTCTATAATTAGCTCGAATAGAACTACAAAAAAATAGAACTTTTGAGTTTTGGCAAGTACAGTTTATTAAGTCCCCTATTGCTAATAGCGTGTTTGGCAGTGTTTATAGCAAATCCTAAAGCTGTTCTTTCTCAAAATTTAACCACAAACAATACTGCTAATTATAAAGTTAGAACTTGGTTTGGATATTCTTACCGGTCTGTTGTTTTGCTTGGTAAAACAGCCAATACAACCACGCAGTTCTATAGTTTAGGAATATCAAAACACGTTAAGACATATTCGTCTGGTAGTCACTTATACTATACTGTTGATGTAACTCCATATCTAAAGTATAACTATCCTCAACGCGACAACAATCAATTAAAAACTGATGCTATAGGATTTGGATTTTCACCATTTGGTGTGCAATTTGAACATTTATTTTCAAACAGACTTTCCTTGCTTAGTGGCACATCAGGTGGGTTTGCATTAGTTAATCAGAATTTTCCTACTGATAAAGGTAGAAAACTTAATTTTATGTTTGACCTATCAACCTCTATTTTAACAAAATTAGCTAACCATTTATCCATTGCTGTAGGTTACAAATTTCATCACATTTCAAATGCCAACACAGGCTCTCAAAACCCTGGGATAGATTCTAATTTTCTCTATTTTTCAATTCACATTAATTAATACAATATGCTAAAAGCTATATTTCATACCTCAAAAGGAACAATCAACGTTTCATTGTTCGAAGATAAAACACCAAAAACAGTAGCAAACTTCGTAAATCTTGCTACTCGCGGCTATTACAATAATCTATTCTTCCATCGTGTAATCAATAACTTTATGGTGCAAGGCGGTTGCCCTAATGGTGATGGAAGAGGCGGTCCTGGTTACATGTTTGAAGATGAATTTACTTCTGAATTAAAACATGATGCGCCAGGTATACTATCAATGGCTAATGCTGGCCCTAAAACAAACGGTAGCCAGTTTTTTATTACGCATACGCCAACAGATTGGTTAGATGGTAAGCACACCGTCTTTGGTTCAATTCAATCTGAGGAAGATTTAACTGTCGTCAACGCTATTGCTCAAGGTGACAAAATTGAATCAATCGAAATTGAGGGTGACTATGATGCACTTCTAAAAAGTGTTCCTGATGTTGAAATGTGGAACGAAGTTCTAAATGAAAAATTCCCAAACCTTAGTTAAGTATTTACTTATATGCGCTGTTACTCTAAATCTTCAACCACCTCGAAGATTTAGAGTAAACTTTTTCATTGATTTTGCGTAGCCAACTTCAAATATAATTTGGGCAAAAGAACTTGTTATGAAAAAGATCCACCTAGCTTCTCTTATTTTACTTTTTAGCATTATAGGAATTACCTCCGAAGTTAATGCACAGTTTAATGACTCTTATGACAATCTTAGATATCGAAAATGGAGAATAACCCTCGCTCCTCCTGTTGGTTCTAATGGTATTGCAGCAAATAAATACACAGCAAAATACTCATTAAATCTTCTAGTTGGTTACAATGGAGGGCTAGATGGAGCTGAAATTGGGGGATTATTTAATTATAACAAAGAATATTCACACGGTTTCCAAATTGCGGGTTTAGTAAACTCAACTGGTGGTGAGATGTTTGGCGCTAATATAGCAGGCTTGGTAAACTATGCTAAGCAAGACATGGCCGGAATTCAAGTAGCCGGGTTAGTAAATGCGTCTGGCAGTGCCATGAGTGGTCTCCAATTCGCAGGGGTTTCAAATTATGCTAAACAAGATGTGTCGGGAATTCAATTTGCAGGATTTGGCAATTTTTCAAGACAAGATATCTCTGGTCTTCAATTTTCAGGAATAGTTAATGCTTCTGATGGAGATATGAGTGGTATTCAGTTAGCAGGTGTAGCAAATGTAACTAATGATAATTTAGAAGGCATTCAAGCCGCTACAGTTTTAAATTTTTCTCGGAAAGATCTATCTGGGATACAGTTTACAACTGGTATTAATGTTGCACTAGGCGATGTAGAAGGCTTGCAAATGGCTGGAATTCTAAGCTATGCCGGAAGCGATATTTCGGGATTACAGATTGCAGGTATAAGTACTATTAGCAGACAGAATACGGAAGGATTAGTTATTTCTGGCGCATTAAATTATGCCCAGGAAAATGCTTCTGGCTTATTTACAAGTGGCGGATTTAATATCGCCAAAAATCTTGAAGGGGTAATGTTTTCTGGTATTGGCAACGTTGCTAATGATATGAGTGGTGTACAGTTTTCTGGGATTTTTAATATTGCGGAAACTGTTGAGGGAGTTCAGGTAGGATTATTTAATTTTGCTAAAGAATTTCAAGGTCTACCTGTAGGTTTTATAAGTCTTTATGGCAATGGAAGGAAAAATTTAGATTTTCGTTATTCAGACGCCGGATTCAGTGAATACACTTTAACTACTGGTACTCATAGAGTATATAACATGGCTATTTTTGGTTACAATACATTACTAGATAGAAATGTATACCGAATAGGCATGGGCATTGGACTCGAGAAAAACATCCTAGATTCATTTCCCAGAATTAAAGATGAATCTATGTTTGTAAATCAAGAATTCAGTGTTGTTCACAATTTTGAAGAAAAATGGACACGTAAAACTAACTTAATCTTCTCGTACAAGTTTTTAGTAGGAAAAAGACTAAGTAATGGATTATCAATCTACGGAGGCCCCTCTTATAACGTACAAGTTACTCGAGTACCAACAGCTAATGATTACACTTGGTATAGTTTATGGTCGCCTGAATGGAAAGGTAGAACTTATAGATTTTGGGTTGGATTTACAGCGGGGATTCGTTTGTTCAAACAAAAACAACTCCCTACTTTCAATGGCGACTGGGATTATGAAAATGAATGGTAATACTAAAATCGTGGTTTACCAGTTAGCTGTTCAAACTCAAACAAATTCTTTCCAATGAAACTGCTAATTATAATAACTTCAGCTATTGCGCTACTTGTAATTGGTTTTGCCACATTACCAAGTTCTAAAATAATAGAATCTGATACTCAAGGTAAAGTGATTCATACTTCAGAGCATGAAATTCAACAGCCTGGAAACTACCCAGTTACAAAGACAGAGGCTGAGTGGAAAGAAATTCTAACCTCAAGCCAGTATAGAGTTTTGAGGAAAGGCGGTACTGAGTTCCCATATACAAACGAATATTACGACAACAAAGAAGATGGTATTTACGCATGTGCAGCTTGTGGCCAAAAACTATATAGTTCTGCTACAAAATATAAAAGTGGAACGGGTTGGCCGAGTTTTTGGGAGCCATTGGATAAATCGTTTGTCCAAGAAAAGGAAGATAATAGCCTGTTTATGAAACGTATTGAAATTGTTTGCTCCAACTGTGGTAGTCATATTGGTCATGTTTTTGACGATGGCCCAGAACCAACCGGCCTTCGATACTGCATGAACTCAGCCGCATTAAACTTCATTGCAAAAAGTACTTCCCCTACAAATTGAGTAGAAATTTAACTCATTAGTTCTATATTAGGGTATCCTCATTAGTGGATGCCTTTTTTTTTAACCAGAATTTAGAAAATGTCCAAAAAAGCTACTGTATTAGAAATAGCGGATTTCAATCCTAGAATAAAATCGTATCTCTACTGGTATGTAAATTTTTTACTTCTTGTTTGTATTATTACGATTCCAATTATTCCGTTGAGTTTAATTATAGCGCCTTATTTTATAGGTAAATATTTCGATCGTCTACAATGCCAGCTTACTACTAGGTCTTTAAGTTTCAATAAGGGTTTTATATTCAGAATTGAGAAAACTATTCCTCTTGACAAAATTCAGGACCTAACCTTCAAAGAAGGCCCACTTTTAAAAGCATTTGGTTTAAGTATCCTTAAAATCGAAACTGCAGGAAGTTCTGCACAAGGAACAGCTGATTTAACACTTATAGGTATTGTAAATGCTTCTGAGTTCAGAAATAGAGTGCTTGATCAACGTGATAAGGTTACAGAAAATTTACAGCAAAATGATACTGGTTTAAACAGTGAAAGTATGCTTACGGTATTGCAAGAAATTAGAGATTCTCTTAAGAAAGTAGAATCAAAGCTCAGTGAGTAATTTGTATATCTAGGGCATTGCCTCTTCCCTCTCAAATATACACTTGAATTGATATATAATTGATTAAAGAATCCAAACCAAATGCTTTCGATACAGTTCGAAAGCATTTGACTAGAAAAAAGGACTTGATAAACCTTGTTTCTACCCGTTATTCTTAGCAATCAACCTTCTATTGTACCAATACACTAGTAACAGAGCTAGGGTCCATTGTAACAGTACGGTAGCTACAGAGAATGCGCTTAAAGGATTGTACCAGGTATCAGGGGCATATTCAGTAGCACTTAAATACATCCACCAGCCAAGTAAAGTAACTACTTCTACAGGGACAATGTATTTAATTATTATTTCCCACCAAAGCCCTAAGGTAGAACTTCGTTCCTCAACATTAATAAGTTCATTTCTAAACCTAGATACTCCGAACTTAATAACCGCATAAGAAATAAATGCTCCGGAAACCATTAGTCCAACTCCCCAAACAAAATCTTGATTCGCAAAAATTGTAAGGTTTGTTGCTGAAGGTATTCCTAATACAAAGCCTGTAATACAAATTAATATCGTTGCTTTAACTCGTGAAGCACCAGAATCAACAAAAACTTTTACAGCAAGCTCTATCATAGAAATAAGTGAACTAAATGCAGCAAATGTTAATCCTAAAAAGAATAGAATCGAGAAAACTCCACCACCACCCATGCTGGCAAATAGTTGAGGCATCCAAATAAACGTTAGCCCTGTTGATGCTGGTCCCGAGCTTTTCATAACACCAAGTACTTCACTATTGCTCATTGTAGAGCCTAGAGAGCCAAATACCGTAGAGAAAATAATTACAGCTGCAACCAATGAAACCACATTATTACCAATTCCAGTTTGGAATGCTGTAATCGTGATATCATCTTTTTTACGCATGTATGTCGCGTAAGTCAATATTAAACCCCAAGCTGCACCAGTATCCCAGGCGTTTTGAGTAAGTGCTTCGAGCCATAGGTTTGGATTCTTTAGTCCTTCCCAGTCTGGAGTAAAAAGATATCGTACTCCTTCAAAGCTTCCTTCTAGAGTTAATGATTTCACCAACGACACTAGTAGAACTACTAGAAGCGACGGAATGATAATCTTATTAACTTTCTCAATTGACTGAATGCCTTTTATTACAATAAGCCCACCAAATAGCATGGTAATAAAGTGAGTGAATACAGGCCAATTTGATCCTTGAAAGCCATTCCAGACGGTCATTGATTGTTCAAAGGTAGTTGGCAGTGAACCTGTTATAGATTCAAATAAATAATACAAACACCAACCAGCTACAACGCTATAATAAAACATGATAGCTGTGGCAACAAAACCAATGAAGCCGCCCATCCAACCTTTTTTCTCTCCTATTAAATCTGCAAATGAGCCAATAACACCTTTCCGACCGTTTCTCCCCATTGCATACTCAGCTATAATGAGAGGAACGGACCAGAGAAATAGAAAGAATAGCCATGCTATAAGGAACGCGCCTGCTCCTTCTTCCCCTCCATTTTGAGCTGCAATTCGTGGGAAGCGCCAAATATTTCCAGTTCCAATTGCAATCCCTAGTACACTTAGAATGAGTCCTAATTTTGAAGAGAAGCGTTCTTTTTGCGAATCCATATATTATTTTAGTGTTATTTTTAAAATACTATTTCAACTTAAACGTTCACTGCGCTAAAGTTTTTTACTTTTAGATGTTTCTTCCGTTTTGATTCGAAACTGGCTATGCCTATAATTGCGGTTCTATATAAAGGTAAAAAACGATTATCCAAAAACTTTTTCAGCAGAAAATCATAGTCAATGTTTTCAAATCATAAAACTACCAATAAGTACCTAGCTCTACTAATATTTTTAGTATCTCTTGTTGTTTATTCATTAACCCTTGCCCCAACTGCCAGCTTTTGGGATGCTGGAGAGTTCATCGCTGTAGCGCATGGCCTTCAGGTAAATCACCCACCAGGTGCTCCACTCTACTCAATTGTTGGAAGAATATTCTCCATGTTTGTGCCAACTGAATATGTGGCATTGAGTATTAACTTTATGAGTGCGCTCTCATCAGCGCTTACAATAATGCTCTTATACCTCATTATTGTTCGTTTGGTTAGAGAGTTTAAAGGCGAAGTTTCTCTTATGAGCACCATGGATAAAATAGGAATGTATGGTGGCGCAATTGTTGGTGCTCTTACATTTGCTTTTACCGACACATTCTGGTTCAACGCTGTTGAAGCTGAGGTTTATGCAATCTCTATTTTCTTTACAGCTATTGTAGTATGGTTGGCGTTGAAATGGTCTGAGCAACACGACGAGCCTTATAATGAACGCTGGCTAGTAATGATTGCCTATATGTTTGGATTAGCTATTGGGGTGCATCTACTTAACCTACTTGCCTTATTCTTTGTGGCACTAATAATTTACTTTAAACGAAAAGACTACTCACTATTTTCGTTTGGTTTGATGGGCGTTTTAGCTGTTCTTTCATTCTTTTTAATTTACCCCTTTACCATTCAAACTATCCCTGATATTGCTTCGAAAATAGGAGCAGCGACTTATGGTCTTATAGGACCTATGACTTTTATCTTCTTAGTTATTATCGGCGTTATTTTTGGTATCTATTACACCCAGAAACGCAAATATCGATTAGCTAATATAGCATTGATCAGCTATTTGATGATTTTAATAGGCTATTCGTCGTATTCGGTAATCATGATTCGTTCGATTGCCAATCCTCCTATTGATGAGAACGACCCTGAAACAGTAGAAGCTTTTGTAAAATATCTAAAGCGTGAGCAGTACGGTGCCACTCCTATTCTAAAGGGAAATAACTTTGATGATGTTACTGGCCAAATTGATAGAACCTCAGAAAGCTTTTTTCCTCGACGTTATTCCCAAGATCCTAATCACTTAAAATATTACTCACGTTTTGATAGTGATTGGTCCTATTTTTGGAATTACCAGATAAACCACATGTATATCCGGTATTTTAATTGGAATTTTATTGGACGAGCTTCAGACATACAAGACACTGGCTGGCAATCTGGATTTTCAGAACCAGTATATCCCAATAACAAAGCCAGTAATTCCTATTTTTATATTCCATTTTTACTTGGGATTTTTGGGCTTATATATCATTATTCCACTGATAAAAAACGCGCTTTTGCAGTCTCCATCCTCTTTGTTGTCACGGGGTTGGCAATTATCATATTCCTCAATCAACCGCCCTATCAACCTAGGGAAAGGGATTATGCCTATGTAGGCTCCTATTTTGCCTTTGCAATTTGGATTGGGTTAGGTGTAACAGGACTTATAGATCTTTTGAAATCGTATTTAAAAGAACAACCAGCCATGGCATACGCAATTGTTGGATTATGTCTTATTGGTTCTCCAGTGCTCATGGCGTATCAAAATTGGGATGATCATGATAGAAGCGCGCGATATGTAGCTCCTGATTATGCTAAGAATCTTTTGAACTCTGTAGCTCCGAACGCGATTCTGTTTACAAACGGTGATAACGATACTTTCCCACTATGGTATGCCCAAGAAGTTGAAGGTATTAGAACAGATGTTCGCATTGTTTGCTTAAGCTTATTAAATACAGATTGGTATATAAAACAGCTCAAGAAGCAATGGTCGCATGAGTCAGCTCCTCTTCCGATCAATTTAAGTGATGAAGAAATTGACAACATGACTGCTGGGCTATCGGCTTGGCAACCTACTCAACTTTCGATTCCTGTAGATAAAGAGATGCTCAGAAAAGCATTTTCCGAAGATTCCCAATACAAAGAAGCAATTGGGGTAAAGCCGGATAACGAGATTCCAATTCTTCAAACTGGAACAGATTTTGAAATGCCTGTAGACTCCCTCGATGATGCAATGAGCTGGAGATTTGATGGCCGTCTTTATGGTAGCAATGCTAATGGCGAGAATATTTATTACCTCCAAACGCAAGACCGAATGATTCTAGAGCTTATTAAGAGTAATAACTGGTTACGCCCTATTTACTTTGCAAACACTGTTTCTCAATCTAGTCAACTTAATCTTCAAGACTATTTTAGAACGGAAGGAAAGGCATACAGAATTGTTCCTAAAAAACGCTCTAATCGTACACAAGGATACATCAACACAGAGATTCACACAGATAGACTTAGGAAATTTGAGTATAATAATTGGAACGATTCCGATATGTATTTAGATGAAAATATTCGTCGTATGCTAGGAAACTATCGCTACAATTACCTTCAATTATCAGAACGCTTTATTGATCAAGGTCTTCCAGATAGTGCTGCCTATTGGCTAAAGCTAGGAGAAGAGAAAATTCCCTTCCGAAAAGATGAGGAAGTAGGCACGATCAAAATATTATATGCCAACAGGTACGCTCAAATCGGAAGGCAAGATGACGCTCTTAGATTGGTTAACTCATCGATCGGCGAGTTAGAAAACAACCTTTTTGGTTCTATGGATGAATTCAATGCCTCTCAAACTGAGCTCCAAGAACTAAATACTCAATTCGAAGACGCCCGTAGAAATGCAGACATGTCTGCTCAAAGAACTATTCGCCAAAAAATGAATACTGTTTACACAAAAGGCCAAGATATTGGCCGAAATGATGTTATGAGTGCTCGTCAAGCAATAGTTCTAGCACAATATGTGTATTTTATTTCTGGCGATATAGATAAAGGATTAGAAATTGCTGAGAAGGTAAATACTTTATTTAAAGACACCCCCTTCCCAGAAATTCCATCTTCAGAAGCTCAAAGTAAAGCGACCGTTTCTGGTTACGGTTTATAACAACAAATTATTTATAGTTAGCTGTGGGTATTGTATATTCTTCACAGCTAACTTTTTTATTATGATTCATCAATTTACATCCGAAAATATTTCAACCATTGGAAAAGTACTAGGGGCACAACCAAAGCCTCTTGGTAACGATGTTTTCCGTATTGAAGTAAAAAACGAAGAAGAAAACCGTAAACTCGCTCTCGAAATTCATCTAGGTCTCGACGTTAATGGCCAAGAAATGAATATGGTTTCAGTTTATGCGTTTAACACTTTCCTTCAATTACACAACTGCACAGCATTTATCGCTAGTGATATGCTCCAACAAGTTACTTTCTTCGGAAAGTCAGGGGACAAAACTTCTGGCCTTATCGTAGAGAAAGCAGCAGGTTGTAGTCTTTATGCGAATGTAGACGAATCTATATTGAATGGGGACTTTACCCAACTTCCTGAGGATATGATGATGTGTGGAATTGCTCTCTCACTTACCGAAAGTATGGACGACGATTTCAGCTTTTAATAGTACTATCGTGCCTGCTCTCTCCCCGCTACAAATACTCATTCAAACAGAGCTTACCGTTCCATTTGATGATTCTGAAGCGGAACTACTTGTAAATCTCATTCAATCTGAACAACAGTGTAGTTTCTCTTTTGTGGAACTTGTTTATGTAGACGAGCAAGAAATTATTCGTGTAAATAAGGAATTCTTAAGCCGTGATTATGTTACCGACATTATCTCTTTCCGTTACGATGATGAAGATAACCCAGAAAATAACTCCAATTCTGATATTGAAGGTTCTCTTATCTGCTGTGCTCCAAGAATTAAGGAACAAGCACTAGAGTTTAACCAACCTGAAAAGCTGGAATTTCTAAGAATTTTAGTGCATGGTCTCCTTCATTTAATTGGTTACGACGATCAAACTCCTGAAGAAAAAGCTGAGATGACTCGATTGGAGGATCATTTCTTAAGTAAACTTTCGTTGGAAAGCCTTTAGCAATCTTTACGCTATTTTTTTAAAACTTTGATGCACTATCTTCGTAGTCAGAACAAAAATATTTAGCGCGCATGTCAGACGAAAAAAAAAGCATCATTTATCAACGCACCAAAGAATATGGGAAACAACTTTGGGACCTAGTTCAAGGTAGAGTTGATCAACTACAAAATGTAGAAGATATTAAAGTAGAAAGAACCCCTCCTTTGAGATCAACATCAGAACACCCCGTTCTTTTAAAGCTTCTTTTTCTTTTTCCCTATTTACTAGCTATTACCTTTTCCATCTCCTTCTTCTGGGATTTTGATAACCTAGAAACTACTATCTTTGATTATAATGTTACGTTTGATGGATTACTTCGAATTTTAAGTATCAGTGGTCTGATTGGTTTTCTTACAAATTGGTTAGCTATTACCATGTTATTTAAGCCAACCAAACCTCGTCCAATTTTTGGGCAAGGACTAGTTCCAGCTCAAAAAGAACGTATTTCATATCGTTTAGCAGCTGCTGTTTCTGAAGATTTAATCAATCCTGAAATCATTAAACAGAAGATTCAAGAATCTCAGGCAATCTCAAAGTATAGAGAAATTGCAACTCAGTACATTCGAAATGTTATTGATGACCCTGATTTTAGATCCGGAGTTAAAACACTTGCTATAGATTACGTTGATGAAATGGTAGCACAGCCCGAAGTACGTGCTATGATTGCGAAATCTATCATCGAACAAATTGAAAATAACCTGGAAGACAATTCCTTCGAAAAAGTAGCTCTTAAAGCTTACAGCTTTATAAAAGGACAACAGATGCAGCATCTAGTTGAAGATGCTCTTACAAAGCTACCTGATGGTGTTGAAAAAGGATTAGATAAACTAGATCTGTTCCTCGATAATCTACCAGATAAAATTAATGAGAATAGCGATACCATTGAAAACGTAGTTACTTCATTGCTCTATAAATTGATTAATCAATTAGATGTACATGCTTTAGTTGAAGATAACTTGCGCCAGTACGACGAACAGCGACTAGAAAAATTGATTAAAAATGCCAGTAATGACCAGCTCCAATACATTCAATTTTTAGGTGCCGTACTTGGTACTTTTGGTGGTTTTGTAATTTGGAAACCATTAGCAAGCCTCGTATTGTTGGTTATTGTAATTTCAGTAACATTTGGGCTAGATTCTTTACTATATCATTTCAATAAGAGTAAATAATAGTTGATAAGCCCTTTAAAGCTTTTATGAACTAAGAAATTTTCTAACATGAATACCTTTCGTTTATTATTTCTAGCAGCCTTACTTACAATGGCTTGCTCCTCAACTAAGAACACAGCAACTTCTTCTACTTCGACCAAGTCAGATTCCAATGTTTCTAGTGAAATAGAAACCATTATTAAAGCAGCTGAGGCAGATAAGAATTGGCATTTAGAATCCATTTCCAATACTGATTATTACGGAACAGAAACAGACAGAGCTTACGCTGAACTGCTAATTGATAAAACTCCAACTAAGAAAGTAATAGTTGCTGTAATTGATTCTGGAACGGATATTAAACACGAAGATCTTGCTCAAAATATATGGGTAAACGAATACGAAATTCCTGGTAACGGAATTGACGATGACAACAATGGATATGTTGATGACATCCATGGATGGAATTTTATTGGCGGGAAAAATGGTGACAACGTTAATAAAGATTCTTATGAAGTAAGTAGGCTTTTTAAAGAGCTTTCTGCAAAATACGCTGATAGTAGTTCTTCAGAGATATCAAATAATGAAGAGTATGCACTTTATCTAAAAGTGAAAGACGAATATTCAACAAAGCGTGAAGTTGCTCAAAAAAACTTTGAGCAACTTACACAAGTACAACAAGCAGTAACATGGGCTAAAACTCAACTTAAAATATCTTCTTTAGATTCTGTTGACAATAATAAAATGAAAGTTAACAAGTACGACTCACCAATGATTCGTCAAGCTAAAGAAATTACTACTTTCTTTACCGACCAAGGCATCAATGAAGAGATGATAGATAGTGAGTATAATCTTTATAAAGGCCAAGTCGAGTATTCTTATAATATAGAATTTGACACTCGCTATATTGTTGGAGATAACTATCAAAACCTCACAAACCGATATTACGGAAATAGCGACGTTACAGGCCCAAGAAGTGATCATGGAACACACGTAGCAGGAATTATTGGCGCTATAAGAAATAATGAGCTAGGTATGGATGGCATTGCTAGCAATATTTCTCTTATGATAATTAGAACAGTTCCTGATGGCGACGAGAGGGACAAAGACGTAGCGAATGCTGTTCGTTATGCCGTAGAAAACGGTGCTAATGTAATAAATATGAGCTTCGGAAAAGGTTATTCTCCCCAAAAAGAATATGTAGATAGTGCTTTCAAGTTTGCTGATGAGCAAGGAGTTCTTGTTATCCATAGTGCAGGAAATGATGGGAACAATATCGATAGCCTGTTCACCTATCCCAACAAGTTCTATACTGATGGTGGTTGGTCTAATAATTTTATTACAGTTGGGGCTTCATCTTGGAAAGCTCCCTCCGATTCAAGCCTTGCCGCTTCATTCAGTAATTATGGAAAAACAGTAGATATTTTTGCTCCAGGTGTTGATGTGTACTCAACCTATCCAAATAATGAGTACGAAAAAGCAAGTGGAACTAGTATGGCAGGTCCTGTAGTTTCTGGTGTTGCAGCACTTATTATGTCGTATTACCCAGAATTAACTGCCAGTGATGTAAAAGAAATTTTGCTGCAGTCTGCTACCAAAATTACTAACACTTTAGTTTACAAACCCGGCACTAAAGAAGTTGTTGATTTCTCTTCTTTATCTGCCACTGGTGGAATTGTAAATGCCTTTGAAGCGTTGAAGCTTGCACAAACCAAAGCAATAGGAATGAACTAATTTTGCCAATGTCCGATAGTAGTTACGATGCTTATGTAATAGGTTCTGGGCCAAATGGTTTAGCTGCTGCTATTTCGCTGGCTCAAAAAGGGCTTAAGGTAATTGTTTACGAAGCTAAAGATTCAATTGGTGGAGGAACTAGAACTAAGGAGCTCACCGAACCTGGGTTTTTTCATGATGTTTGTTCGGCTGTTCATCCTACCGCTGCAGCGTCACCCTTTTTTAATACGTTACCATTAGCCAATTACGGGCTAGAATGGATTCACCCAGACTTCCCCATTGCACACCCATTCGATGATGAAGAGCCCGTAATTATTGAGCAATCTTTCAATAACACACTTCAGCGTTTAGGAAAAGATGGGAAGAATTATAATGCCCTATTTAAAGAGCTAATCGATTCGTGGCCGTATTTAGTAAATGATGTATTTGGAACGCTTAGAATGCCAAATCATCCACTTACATTAGCACGCTTTGGCTGGTATGGTATGTTTTCCGCAAAGCATCTATCCAACTCTATATTTAAATCAGAACGTCTCAAAACCTATTTTGCTGGATTAGCTGCTCATAGTATTCTCCCTCTCGAGAATGCTTTCACATCTACGTTTGGCTTGATGTTGGGAATCACAGCGCACTCTGTGGGTTGGCCAATTGCTAAAGGCGGTTCTAAAAGTATTACAGATGCCCTCGCTGCACATTTTATTGCCCTAGGAGGAACCATCGAAGTTAATCGCCATATCGAATCTCTTGATGACATTCCGAAAGACAAACCCGTTTTATTCGACCTCACCCCTCGTCAAGTCTTAGAAATTGCAGGAAAGCGAATACCCGACTCTATTCGGTCAAAGCTTAAAAAATATACGTATGGCCCTGGTGTTTTTAAGATGGACTTTGCCCTTTCTGAGCAAGTACCTTGGACTGACCCTGAATGCAGAAAAGCAGGGACTTTGCATCTGGGTGGAAGTTTCGCTGAAATTGCACGTTCTGAGAGCGATATATGGAAAGGAAAACATAACGATAGTCCATATGTTCTAATCTCTCAACCAAGTCTTTTTGATAGCACCAGAGCTCCCAAAGGCAAACATACTCTTTGGGCTTATTGTCACGTACCAGCTGGAAGTACACAAGACATGACTACTGAGATAGAAAACCAAATTGAGCGCTTTGCACCTGGTTTTAGAGAAACTATAATTTCTAAAGCGGTAATGAATACTACTGACTTCGAAAAATACAACCCCAATTACATTGGAGGCGATATTAATGGTGGAGCTCAGTTTGTAAAACAACTTTTCGGACGCCCACTACTAAAGTGGAATCCTTACAAACTAGGTGATGATGGAATTTATATTTGTTCCTCTTCCACTCCTCCTGGTGGCGGAGTTCACGGTATGGCAGGTTTTAACGCCGCACAAACAGTACTTAAAAACGAATTTAAAGACCTTTAGCTACCTTTAATTATTTATCAAATTCCGCACGATGGTTTTCTGGATCTAGAAAACGAAGAGTTTCCCATCTATACATTCCACTGTCATGCCCATCTGACCACACAATTTGAATAGCGTGATTTCCAATAGTGTTGATGTTGCGAATATGAATATGTTCGGGATCTTTGGCAAAGAACACAGAAGGATCAAAGTCGCCCATACTGGCATGCCCACCTCTACAAATCACACAGGGGCAATTTATACGTAATCCTCGCAACGGATAGATAGATTTCTTTTGGTCCGACCAAGTAATTTCGAGTTGTTGATCGCCATTACTTACTTCAATTCCCGTAGGATAAATTTCCATATTTTCGGTTTACTTATGCTAAATTTATGCTGAAATTAAGAAATGATTTGGACTATTATCTCTGCCATTATTGTATTCTCTTTCGGTCTGTGGTTTGGCAACAAAAAAACACTCCACTTAGATCAAATAACTCTTAGAGTGTGTCTAGTTTTTAGCACTATTCTACTCACCCTATTTCTACTTCTTCGGTTACTCAATGATATAGGATTATTCCCTGAAGCTATTGCTGGTGCTTTTATGGCTTCAATCTACGCTCTTGTTGCAGGATTCTTGATTGGCAATTCCTACGGCCAATATAACAGCAAGCTAGAATTGGGCGTTATTGAGTATCTAAATCGTAGTTTTGCAGCAGACACTCTTCCTAATTTGATAGCATTAACACTGATTATAGCTGGAATTGCGCGTACTTCTATTTTTAACGATTTAGCAATCACTCCAATTCGGTTTGCATCAGGCCTTTCCATCGTTGGTTTAGGGTTCTTAGGATTAACCCTACGTTTAACGCCTGAGTTTAGACGAAAAGGTATTGTATTGATTGATCGCCATGTTTTATGGAAAGACTTCATTTCCTACAAATGGTGTGATGAAAATGTACTAGAAATTGAATTTTTGTATAGCGATGTTCTAACAAGCTATCGCACGGTTATCCCGATGGAAGAAAGAGTAAGAATAGAAGCATTACTCAAAAAAAAGCTGATTGAGAAACTAGAGAAAGAAAGTGATTAATCATTAGTGGTTAATTTCTTATTTTAGGATTCCATTTTTTGCAACCAAAAAAGAAATAAGTAGTCATGCCATCATTAGACATTGTAAACGAGATCGACAATCAAGAAGTAGATAACGCGGTTAACAACACCACTAAAGAAATCACTACACGGTACGATTTTCGTGGGCTTCATTCGGAAGTAACCTATCACGACAAAGATAAACGTATTCATATTGTGGCAGCTGAAAGCATGAAAATGCAAGCTATAAAAGAAATGCTGATTAAGAATTTTGTGAAACGTGGAATTGACTCAAAAGTACTAGAGTTTGGTGATGAAGAAGGCACTTCTCAGGGTCATTTAAAGATGGATGTTCAGCTTAAAGAAGGCATTGACAGAGAAACAGCAAAGAAGATTGTGAAGGAGATTAAAGAAACTAAGCTAAAAGTTCAGCCTCAAATTCAAGACGATCAAGTTCGCGTGACTGGCAAAAAGATTGATGATCTTCAAGCAGTAATGGCTCACTTAAAAGGCAAAGATATGGGTGTTCCTTTGCAGTTTACCAACATGAAATAAATTAGACTTATAGTATTTATCTAGCTACGAGAGTAACTTTTTTCATTACTTCTCGTAGTTATTTTAATGCACTTCTATTAAGTATTAATTTATAAACGACTGTAAAAATGAAAAATCGATTTTCTAAAGATACAATTCTATTAGTAGTTGGATTAAGTATTCTTGTTCTCACTCAAATAGCTTCATACTACTTAACTTTGTCTGATTTACTTAATGGTACATTTCTAGGCATTGGCATTGGCGTTCTTGCTATCTCTCTACTTTATAATAGACGCAAGCCTGCATACTAGAATCTTGTAACTACTTATGAGTTATACTAGAGTATGGCGCATTATAAGTAGTTTCGAAGATATTTTTGCTTCTACTCAAGACTGATATAGCACAAAATATCTAGGTTTGTAATACTTACTATTGTTGGAGATATTCCTTATCAGTATTACCTCCAAATCTTACAAAAACATATTATTGCAATAACGTCTAATAATTGAACATGACTCTTTCGGACTATATCAAAAAACGAAATGGTGTTTCAATTGGCAGTCCTAATGCGTTAAGAAATAATCTGTACCGATCATTAGGTTCAAAGAACTTTTCCACATTTTGGAGCTACTGGAATCCGATATTTGGATATTATCTAGGTAAATTCATCTTCAAGCCTCTAAAGAAAGTCCTACCTCCATCCATTTCGGTGATTGTTACCTTCATTTTTTGTGGCATGCTACACGATACTGTTACAACTTTCCTTCGAGCAGATGTATCCATATTCTTTTCAATCTGGTTTTTGTTTATGGGATTAGCTGTTTTGATTACTAGATTTCTAAATCACAATTTCTCAAAACAAATATGGATAACAAGAGCTAGCATAAATTTGAGTATAATTAGTGTGTGTTTAGTATTGACCATCTATGTTAACAGATTTTTAACGATTGGTACTTAAACTAACCGAGCAATTTAATTAGTCGAAAAAGCCAACTACTAGAATGATATCAATTATGAAAAACTTGTTCTTTCTGATTCTAATCTGCTTTATATCTTCATCATTATATGCACAAGTGGAGCAACCAACGGACATACAATTGGACTCTTTGAAAACCAAACTCGAAACCCTTTTGATGGAAGACCAACTGTTCCGAAGATTGTATTTAGATGCTGAGGAGAAATTCGGGCAAACTTCGGCAGAGATGGACTACTTCTGGAAAGTAGTTGAAGAACAAGACGAACGGATAGAGAAAGAGTTGATTGTGATTCTAGAGCGTTATGGTTGGCTAGGTATCAGTGATGTAGGGAGACGTGCGAATGCTGCGATTTGGAGCGTTACTCAGCATAGCTCTATTGAATTTAAAGAAAAGTACGCACCTTTAATGAAGGAATCGGTGTTAAAGGGTGAGTCGCAACCTTTGCAATATGCTCGATTAATCGACAGAATGTTTGTTAATGCTAACAAACCACAAGTCTACGGTTCTCAAACAACTCAAGATGAAGATGGCAATCCAATATTCTTTGAAATAATAAACCCCGAATACATCAACAGTAGAAGAAAAGAAATTGGTTTAGGAGACATAGAAATCTTTGCAAAAGAAAGAGGCATTGAGTGGCATATCATTCAGATTAAATAACATGATGGGCTTTGTTCGTTGTTATTTAATAAATGGGGTTCTAGTTCATTAATTCAAAAAATGAGCAATTAAGTCAGCCATCTATTTTTAAAGTTTCTATTTTAAAACCCAAGATAACTGACGTTTTAGAATACGAGAGATTGTTCACTGTCCTGTCTCCTCCTCTACAATATCATTAATCGATTATCTGGTTTAGAATTAGAAAAACCCACAAGGATAATGAAGCTATAGATAAAAAACTCGACGACGAGTATTGTGATTCCTTGTTCTCGCCTACTCTAATACACTATTCAAAACGATACGATTCAATCAAGAGATATTTTCCATAATGAAGACTCACAGAGCCATTAGGTTTGTAATGGTAGCCACTTTCTTATTAATGCAAATTGCATTTCTAACGATTATAATAAAAGATAAATATGAGACGGAAGCCTTTTCGACAATCATATTAACGCTACTAATCGCGCTTACTATGCTCATCGGGTACAGGTATTTAGACTTGCATCACGAAGAGTATTCTTATGAGAATATTTTAGTTGTAATGTGGGTTCCTATAGGAGCTGTTGTCTGCTATATAATGAGTGTTTATGGTGGTTTAGGGAGTGTTTTGTCGGCCGGAATAACAGGCACTTTAGCTTCGTTTTTACCGAACTTAAATAAAGAATCAGACTACTTAAAGCAGCTACCAGCTTCTATTTACTGTGGTGTATTCATTGGAATGTCGAGCGTTGAAATTTCACCTTCCATTGGGTTTGTAATTGCGGCTGGGATTTTTGCAAGTATATTTCTAATGCTATCAAAGAACTTATTTCTAGGTATCGGGGGCAAGCTTGGGTCTGTTGCTTTTGTAGGTGTGGTCATTGTCTCTTTAATTAATACGCTTTCGAAATGATTAGCTTAACACATAACCTTATCATTATCCTAACAGGTGTTATAGGTGCGACACTCACGTTCTATGTTAGCGAAGAGCTTAAGCAAGGGCCAGTTAGAGCTTCAGCTTTGCTTTCGCTCATCGTAGGCTTATTTTTCTATTGCTTTCCTGATGTACTCAGCACTTATCTAACCGTAAATATTCAGATAGTATTTATTGGTACTTCCTTTATTGGGATGGTTTCTTCTCATGCGATGGAAAGCTATAAACGTTTAGCTGTTGCAGGAAGCCTATTCAGTATTGTTTATATCAACAACAACAATCTCTTTGAAGGTTATGGTGGCGCACTTGGAGCTTTGGCACTAATTGCATTATTGGCTACAATGGGAATGTCTACTGCTTTTTCGAAGCGTACCAGAATACCTCATAAACTTATAGAACTCCGAAAATGGATTGTTAGGCAAAAAGATTAATGAGTAATGTATTCTTGAATTTCGGCTTCTTAACCTCTACACTCACCTTCCATTTTGATAAACAATCTCTTTTATTCATCTTCTTCCCTCCTTTTAAGAGCCTAACAAATTCAACAATATTATAGATGAAAAAAGTACTTTTCGGAATAGATCAATTTTGTACGAATAGCGAGCATCATAAAAATTTTCGTATTGGTTTGGTTACAAATGATGCAGCTAAAAATGCTTTTGGGGTGAACTCAAGAGTTGCTTTAATTGACGCTGGCTTTCAAGTTGTGAAGCTTTTTTCACCCGAACATGGTTTATCTGCCAAAGCTGCCGACGGCGCTTGGGTTCCAAATAAAACCGATGACTTAACCAATTTACCTGTTGTTAGTTTGTATGGGGATAAATTGCGCCCTTCAGAAGAAGATTTACACGACGTAGACGCCATTGTTTTTGATATTCCTGATGTGGGTTGCCGATTTTATACCTATTTATGGACCATGACACATATCATGGAGGCTTGTGCTGAGCATCACAAAGAATTTATTGTATTGGATAGACCCAACCCTTTAAGTGGAGATTTAACCAAAGCTGAAGGACCATTATTAGATTCCACGTGTTCTTCTTTTATTGGTCGATGGAATATTCCAATCAGGCATAGCTGCACCCTTGGAGAATTAGCAAATTATTTCGCATCTAAGCACATTCCCAATCTTGATTTACAAGTTGTGAAAATTCAGAATTGGAATAGAAAAGATCTTCCTAATCAAGGAAATTGGGATTTTGAACCGACATCACCTGCTATTAAAGATTCAGAAACAGCTCT
>TARA_R110002050_G_scaffold847_7_pt1 | contig 53357 bp, 50 predicted proteins | sample TARA_R110002050 | Tara Oceans TARA_R110002050 (sample SAMEA4396988) | marine metagenome | biome: Polar Biome; feature: [DCM] deep chlorophyll maximum layer (ENVO:01000326); material: water (ENVO:00002006), including particulate matter (ENVO:01000060) such as... | depth 25 m
AGAAGTATCAAGATCTGGGTAATGAAAAACGAAGACGTCTATATTTTTAAGCCACAAGGAGAGGGAGATGAAAACCTTGAAACCACGAGGAGCGGTTAATAACAATTTTCAAGCCACGAGAGAAGGGGATAAAAACCTTAAGACCGTGGGTGGGTTTTTGTATAAATCTGTTTTAGTTTTTCCCGATTAATATCGGTGTAACGTTGGGTGGTGGATAAGGATGTATGCCCCAATAATTCTTGGATGGTGCGCAGGTCGCCGTCTGCCTCCAACAAATGGGTGGCAAATGTATGGCGTAATGCGTGGGGTGTTACCGTTTCTGGTAATCCTATTCTTCGCCGGATATCGCGAATTTGTTTTTCCGCCACACTGATATTTAACCGGTTCCCCTTTTCTCCGTAAAACAATGGGCCTGAATCAAAAGGACAAAAACTTATATACTTTTTAATGGCACTGGCAACCACTGGCAATACGGGAACCAATCGTTCTTTGTTGCCCTTTCCTTTAATCCGCAAAACTGTATCGGCCATATCTTTTTTATCCAGCGCCAATGCCTCACTGATACGAAGGCCACATCCATAAAGCAATGTAAACAAGGCCAAGTTTCGTCGATTGATCCAAGCATTGCGATCATCTTCTTCGCAGGCATCCAACAAATCTGTTGCTTGGGATTTTGATAACCCACGCGGAATTGACTTTGGTATTTTGGGGGATCTTATATTTTGAATAATGGGATTGTGAAGAATATCTTGACGGTCCAAATATTTATAAAAACTACGTACCACACTTAAGGCCCGGGCAATGGATGATTTGGCCAATTTATTTTCATTTAACTGACCAAGCCAGGCGCGGAAATCAATCGCCTTTAAACCTTCCAATGTTTTCAGGGTGGGCGCCCCCCCTTGATAGTGGGTGATGAAATTTAAGAATTGATCCAAGTCTTTTGTATACGCCAAAAAAGTATTGGCGGATAATTGGCGTTCTGATTGCACCCATATTATCCACCGGTCTATGACTTGTTCGATGTTTTGCATTAATCCTCGATAATTGACTGTCCTGTCGATTGCCAATCTTTCAAAAAGGCATCCAGTCCATTATCTGTTAATGGATGCTTAACCAATTGCTTGAAAACTTTGGCTGGCAAGGTTGCCACATCTGCGCCAATTTCTGCCACCTGTTTTACGTGCAATGGATGGCGCAAGGATGCTGCCAAAACTTGGGTGGTGATTTCAGGATAATTATCATAAACCTGACAAATTTCTGAAATTAATGTCATGCCTTCCTGGCCAATATCATCCAAACGTCCAATGAACGGGGAAATAAATGTTGCCCCTGCTTTTGCTGCCATCAGGGCTTGCATGGATGAAAAACACAGTGTCACATTGACCAAGATATTTTCTTGGCGCAAACGATAACAGGCCTTTAATCCATCTTCTGTTAGGGGAACTTTGACACACACATTACTTGCAATCTTGGCCAAATATTTTCCTTCCCGGACCATACCTTCAACGTCAGTTGCCGTAACTTCGGCACTGACAGGGCCGTCGACAGCTTCGCAAATTTCGGCAATCACATCTTTAATCTTACGGCCTGTTTTGGCAATAATCGAAGGGTTTGTTGTCACCCCATCAACCAGCCCCATTTCTGCCAATTCTTTGATTTCTTTTACATTTGCGCCATCAACAAAAAACTTCATTTATATATCCTTTTGTGTTTGAATTCGTTTACTATATCATACAGAAATATGGATCATATGTCAGATAATTTTGTCAAAATTTTAATTCCGCAAAGAATCGATTTTTCATTAACCTATGGAATACCGAAAGGAATAACTGTGCAAATGGGGCAGTATGTTAAGGTTCCTTTTCGGGCCAAATCCCAATGGGGTATTGTGTGGGGAATTGATGAAAATCCTGAATTTGACAGAAAAAAGATAAAAGACATTACGGCTGTTTCGGACCTGCCGCCCATGAACCAAATTAACCGACAGTTTATTGATTGGGTATCAAAATATACGATGTCCCCCATTGGGTTGATTGCAAAAATGGCCATGGGAAATCCTGAGTATTTTGAGAAAATAAAAGAAGGCACAAAGGTCATCCCGAACCTGAATCTTGCGAAATTGGAAGGGGAACAAAAAAATGCCGCCGCCCATCTTTCAAAAGCTGTATCCGCCAAAAAATTCGCCCCCATTCTTTTGGAAGGTGTCACAGGATCTGGAAAAACCGAGGTTTATTTTAAAGCCATGGAGACATGCTTGAACCAAAACCAGCAAACCCTTATTTTACTGCCTGAGATTTCTTTAAGCACCCAGTGGCTGAATCGGTTTAAAAAACGTTTTGGTTTTGACCCAATCGTATGGCATTCCGATATTACCAAAGCCCAAAAACGAAATGCTTGGCAGGCCATTATTCAAAACAAAGCCCCTGTTGTTGTAGGCGCCAGGTCGGCCTTGTTCACCCCGTTTGACAACCTTGGTCTGATTATTATTGACGAAGAACATGACAGCAGTTTCAAACAAGAAAGTCAGGTGATTTATAATGCCCGGGACATGGCTATTAAACGGGCCAGTCTTGGTAATTGCCCTGTTATTTTATCATCCGCCACCCCTTGTGTTGAAACCTTGTATAATGTGGAATCTGGCAAGTATGATTTCCTTTTTCTGCCCAATCGACATGGAAAGGCCCAAGTCCCTGCCGTTAGTTTAATTGATATGCGGGAAGAAGATTTAAAGATTGGATCAAGTTGGTTATCAAATACATTGATCGAAGAAATGAAAATAACCGTTGCCAAAGATAACCAAACTTTGTTGTTTATGAATCGTCGTGGGTATGCCCCTTTGGCTTTATGTCGTGCATGCGGACACCGATTGCAATGCCCAAGCTGTTCATCTTGGTTGGTGTATCACAAACAATCAAACCAAGTGCAATGTCACCACTGTGATTTTCATTATACTTTGCCCAATACCTGTGAAAATTGTGATGAATCAAATTCCTTTATTTTATACGGTCCAGGGGTTGAACGCATTGCTGAAGAATTGGCAGAAAAATTACCAGGCGTTCCCTATGAAATCATTTCAAGTGATCTGTTGACCACCCCAAAAAAAATGCGCGAAGCCTTTGATCGAATTGAACAAGGGAAAGTTAAAATTGTCATTGGTACCCAAATCATGGCAAAAGGCCATCACTTTCCTAACCTAACGTTGGTCGGCGTCTTGGACGCCGATCTGGGATTGGTTGGCGGGGATTTGCGTGCCGCAGAAAGAACCTTTCAATTACTGCATCAAGTTTCTGGTCGGGCTGGGCGGGCCGAACAACCTGGAAAAGTTTTATTGCAAACCTACAGTCCAAATAATGAAATGATGCAGATTTTACAACAGCAAAATTACAAAGCCTTCGTTGAAATTGAAAAACAAAATCGGCAAGAAATTGGGTTACCGCCTTATGGCCATCTTGGGGCCATTATTATTTCGGCAAGATCAACTGATGCAGGGGAATTATTTTGCCGGAAATTAAGCCAATCTATTCCCAAGCATGATTCAATTTCTGTTTTCGGGCCATCACCTGCCCCCATGTTCCAATTAAAAGGTTGGTATCGTTGGCGCTTTTTAATCAAGGGATCCAAGTCTGATAAAATTCAGCCTTATATCGATTCTTGGGTTTCAAAAATTCAAGTACCGTCCACCTTAAAAATGCAAATTGATATTGATCCTTATTCCTTTATGTAGGGGGTTTATTATCCTTGCCCCTTGTCAGGAAATAAGGTAAATTTTATGTAATTAAGGGAACACCTCATGAATCGTATTTTTTACGCACTTATTATAATTTTACAGCTTCTTCCCAACGTTTTATTGGCAGAAGATCAGCCCTCTGAATACACCAATCCTGAAAAAATCCGGGCAGATCTGGATCGTCTTGAACAATATGTTCACAGAAAACTGGGGTTAAACGATTTGGAACAACCAACCGGATTGCCAAAACCTGAAGCTGCTGAAAAAACAGCGTCTATTTATGAAAAAGGTGACCTATCCCACCTTCATTCAAAACTGGACGATCAAAATACTTTGGTTGCAAATCTGATGGATCGTATTGAAAGATTAGAACATCAAGATGATATTTTTGGCCAGTCAACCCAAAAGAAAAACAATGAAATTGACCAGTTGAAAGAACACCTTGCAGCCCTGCAAGGTCAATTGGATATTGCCCTTTTAGAAATTGAAAAATTAAAAAAAGCTGGGGAAAGTGGCCCAAAAGAACAAGAGGATCCAAAGGAAAAATCTGAAGATACCCCTACGGAAAAGATTGCCCCTAAACCTGTTGAAGAAAATAAAAATGTTGATTTGGATGGCAAGTCCCCGGAAGAAATTTTCGACCTTGGGGAAAAAACTCTTAAGGCAGCAGATTATCAAACAGCCCAAAATATCTTTGATCAATACGTGGAATTGGATGGGGATAAACCTTCAACATCAAAAGCCCATTATTATCTGGGGGAAATTTGTAATTTAACAAAACAGCCTGCCAAAGCATCCGAACATTACCTGAAATCTTTCCAGTTAGATACCTCTGGGGATCATGCTGCAGAAAGTTTGGTGAAACTTGGTAGTACTTTGCATGCCGGCGGAAAGGCCAAAGCTGGTTGTGCCGCCCTTGAAAAAGCAAGAACCGAATATCCGGAAATGACAAGTTCTTCAAAATCTTTATTATATACTAAATTCAAGGAATGTAAGTGCCAAACAAGTTAAGGCTGGAAACCACTTTACAGAATTTCTTAAACGGCATAACTTTCACGGCAGATTGCAAAATTGCCATTGCTGTTTCAGGGGGAGCTGACAGTTTGGCCCTGGCTTTTTCATTGAAATCTTTCGAAAAACAATATGGATACAGGCTGATTGCTTTGCATGTTAATCACAAGTTACGTGCCGAGGCATTGACAGAGGCCACCCAAGTAAAACAATGGATGAACGCCGCCGGAATTCCTTGTTATATTCTTGAATGGGAACATGCGGGCATTTCAACCAAGATTCAAGAACAGGCCCGCGATGCGCGATATAACTTAATATCCACTGCTTGCAAAGCCCAAAATATTAAAGGGGTTTTCCTGGGCCATCATAAAGAAGATCAATATGAAACCATTTTATATCGTCTAAGCTGTGCAACAGGGCCGGATGGTTTGGCAGGGATTCCCCCCATTTCAATCAAACAAAATATTCCTTATTTAAGACCGTGCCTACCTTTGTATAAAAAAGATCTGGTCGACTATTTGGAAAATCATCCTTTTATTAAAGATCCCAGCAATGCCAACCTTAAATATACACGGGTAAAATTTCGCCAAGAAACTGACCATCTGACACAGCTGGGCTTGACCATTGATACCCTTGTTGATGTGGCGGGTAAGGCAGCCCAGAATCGATTGTTTGTTGAAGGTCTTGTTGATAAGGCTTCTGTAAAATATACCCAGATTAATCCTTTGGGTTACGCCACTTTGGATCCTGCCTTATTTAAAGAAATTAATTTTGAAATTCAGCATCGACTTTTAAATAATCTGCTGATGAAAATTGGGGGGAATACCAGTCCTCTTCGCCAGAAAAACTTAAAAGAATTTCTTGAGAAATTCCATAAAAATACCGCATTTAAAGGCGAAAGCATTGGAAATTGTTTGATTCGTCCCTATAAAAAAGAATGGTTAATTATCCGCGAACCTGAAAAAATTTCAGATAAAAAACCAGTGGATAATCTTATTTTTTGGGACAACCGTTTTATAATTTCAGGGCTTGAAAAGAATGAAAACCATTTCGTCGCAGCCCTTGGTGGGAATTGGGGAAATTATAAAAAAGTTTTTTCTGATATTGCCCAACTTCCCAGTTATTTTTGGCAGACAATTCCTGCCATATATGATAAAAATGGTGTAGTTTTAGAAATAATACTGCAAGACAGAGGAAATTCAGATAGTCTGACTAAGGGCTTTAACATAGAATTTTCCCCTTACTGCATGCAACATAAATCAATTTTTGATTTAACGAAAAGGATCACTTTATGAACAATAACATTCGTAATTTCTGGATTTTGATGATTATCGCCTTTGGCTTGTTCACCATATACAATATGTTTGATAATGGTAATGAGCAAAGTGGGGCCAAGATTATTGATTATTCTGCCTTTAGAACAGCTGTCACACAAAACCAAGTCAGCGAAGTTATTCTTAAGGGTGATACCGTTGTTGGTCGCCAAAATGATGGGCAAAAATTTATTACCCGTGTTCCAGAAAATAACTTACTTGCCAATGATTTGGCCAGTAAAGGCGTGAAAGTTGAAGCCGTTAACCGCGATGAAAACTATCCCTCTCTGTTCAGTGTCCTTATTTCTTGGTTCCCTATTTTATTATTTATTGGTGTCTGGGTTTATTTTTACCGTCAAATGCAATCTGGCGGCGGCGGCAAATCTATGGGTTTTGGTAAATCAAAAGCAAAAATGCTGACAGAAGATAAATTAAAAATCACCTTCAAAGACGTTGCTGGTATTGAAGAAGCCAAAGATGAATTGGTGGAAATTGTCGACTTTTTAAAAGACCCCGAAAAATTCCACCGTATTGGGGGACGTATTCCAAAAGGTGTCTTGTTAATGGGATCACCTGGAACGGGTAAAACATTATTGGCCAAGGCCATTGCGGGCGAAGCCCAAGTTCCTTTCTTTTCCATTTCAGGGTCTGACTTTGTTGAAATGTTCGTTGGGGTTGGGGCCAGCCGTGTACGCGACATGTTTGTGCAGGCTAAAAAGAACTGTCCTTGCATTATTTTCATTGATGAAATTGATGCTGTTGGACGTCATCGTGGGGCCGGAGTTGGCGGCGGCAATGATGAACGCGAACAAACTTTAAACCAATTATTGGTTGAAATGGATGGCTTTGACGAAAACGAAAGTGTTATCATAATTGCTGCCACCAACCGACCTGATGTTTTAGACCCGGCTTTGATGCGTCCAGGTCGTTTTGACCGTCAAGTTGTTGTTCCATTGCCTGATCTGGAAGGCCGTGAAGCAATTTTAAAAGTGCATATGCGCAAGGTTTCTTTGGCAGATGATATCAATGCAAAAGTTATTGCCCGTGGAACGCCTGGTTTTTCCGGGGCAGATCTTAGTAATCTTGTGAACGAAGCGGCCCTTTTGGCCGCGCGTCTTAATAAGCGTGTTGTCAGTATGGCCCATCTGGAAGAGGCCAAAGACAAAGTCATGATGGGGGCAGAACGCCGTTCCATGATTATGACAGACGAAGAAAAAAAATTAACAGCTTATCATGAAGGTGGTCACGCCTTGGTTGCTTATTATATGGAAGACTCTGATCCTATTCACAAGGCAACCATTATTCCACGTGGGCGGGCTTTGGGTATGGTGATGCGCTTACCTGAAAAAGATCAAATTTCTGTTACATTGGCCAAGTTAAAAGCTGACATTGCTGTTGCCATGGGGGGCCGTATTGCCGAAGAAATTATTTTCGGCAGAGAAAAAGTAACCACAGGGGCCTCTTCTGATATTCGGATGGCAACTGATCTGGCCAAGCGCATGGTCATGGAATGGGGATTAAGTGAAAAGCTTGGACCCCTTGCATATGGCGCCCCACAGCAAGAGGTGTTCTTGGGACACTCTGTCACACAAACCCAAGACATGTCAGAAAAAACACAGGAACTTGTGGATCAAGAAATCCGGCGTTCTGTAGATGATGGTTACGATGTCGCCTGTAAATTAATCAAAAAACATATTAAACAATTACATGCTTTGGCCGAAGCCATGCTGGAATTTGAAACCCTAAGTGGGGATGATATTGATAAGATCATGAAGGGTAAAAAGTTGGATCGCGATCCACCTGCCAAAGGTAAAAAGAAAGCTGTAAAAAAGTCTAAGTCATCGATCCCGGGAATGTCTGGACCAACACCGGCACCGCAAGGGGCATAATCGTGACGCGCAAAATATTTGGTACAGATGGCATTCGGTCCTTGGTTAATCGTGGGCCGTTGACCCCTGGAACTATTTTAAATGTGGCCCAGGCAACGGGCTTGCAATTTATGCGTGGGGATCACCGCCATCTGGTCATCATTGCAAAAGACACACGGCTATCTGGTTATATGCTGGAACCTGCTTTGACTGCGGGATTTACCTCTGTCGGAATGGATGTCATCTTGGTTGGGCCCATGCCAACACCCGCCGTTTCTATGTTAATTCGATCTCTGCGTGCAGATTTGGGGATCATGATTTCGGCTTCGCACAACCCTGCTGACGACAATGGCATTAAAATTTTTGGACCTGATGGACAAAAGCTGCCGGATTATGTTGAAAAGGATATAGAGGCCAAAGCCGATTCTTTAACAGAAACTGACCTGGTTATGCCGTCTAAACTGGGGCGCGCCCGTCGTTTGGACGATGCCCCTGGTCGTTATATTGAACACGTCAAAAGCACTTTTCCAAAGGGAAAAACGTTGCAAGGCCTTAAAATTGTTATTGATTGTGCCAATGGGGCTGCTTATAAAATTGCCCCAACCGTTCTATGGGAACTGGGCGCCGAAATTATTCCAATTGGCATCCACCCAGATGGGCGCAATATCAATCAGAATTGTGGTGCCACATCCACAGGTGCCTTGCAAAAAAGTGTCGTTGATAACAAAGCAGATATTGGTATCGCCCTGGATGGGGACGCCGATCGTATCATTGTATCCGATGAAAAAGGGCATATTGTTGATGGGGATCAACTGATCGCAAGCCTTGCATGTCATTGGCAGAAAAATGATAAATTAAATCATAATACTGTTGTTACAACCTTGATGTCCAACATTGGCCTTGAAAATTATTTGGCGACAAAGGGCATTAAAATGATCCGCACCCAGGTGGGGGATCGATATGTTTCTGCTGAAATGTTGAACAATAATTATAACCTTGGGGGGGAACAGTCTGGCCATATTATACTAAGTGATTATGGTACAACAGGGGATGGTTTATTGGCTGGATTACAAATTCTGTCCATTTTGGTGGAATCCCGCCAGCCCGCCAGCAAAGTATTACAGAAATTTAAGGCAGTGCCCCAATCCCTTAAAAATTATAGATTCAAAGATCGAACACTTCTTGAAAATTCAATAGTAAAAAATTGTATGGATGTGGCTGAAAAGAAATTAACGGATGCCGGTGGGCGTTTGCTTATTCGAAAATCAGGGACAGAGCCTTTGGTGCGCGTTATGGCTGAATGTGAAGACGCAGATCTTTTGAACACAGCAATTGATGATGTGATTCAGTGTCTGGAAAAAACAGATAAATAGGTCATCTAAGTTAACGACGGTGCATACTTCTTATAAAACTTATCAATGATCGAACGTTTTCATAAATCCGAAGGCCGTTTATAATTGGATCCACCCATTTGATCGGGGGCGGTTGAAATTATTCTTTCTTGTCTCCGTGCATTGGGTTTACGCCTAAAAAACTTGTGTCAGGTATTTCCCCTGCGGCATGTTCCGCAAAATCCGCACCACCATAACCAGAAGCTGCTGCCGCAGCAGCAGGATAGCCAGTGCCTGTTTCCCCCGGGCCAGGAACATGTCGGCGCAATGCGTCACGTATACTTGATTCTGGATCAGCACTTTCTGCGCCGGCATCTACGATCGTTTCATAATCATCATAGGACAAACCTGCCCTTACTGCCTCTGTCGCCACAGCATCAGATAATCCCATCACTTTTGTTAATAAGTGAATGGCTTTTACATTTGCATCCCCTGCGGGCAACCCATCAAACCATTCCCCGAATGCATGCGGCGCAATTCCTTTTTCATGGGCTTTTCCTATGAGGTCATTTATTTGGTCCTCAATCTCAGAAAATGATCTTAACTCTCCTTCTTTTTTACATTGTGCACACAATACCCATATGATCTTTCTTTTTTCATCTACATTTCCACCATCAAAGTCATCTTTATGAGTGCTTTCAATAAATCTTTTTAACTGTTCGCCAGTTACAGTAAATTCTGGTATTCCATGAAATAAACTTACAGGGATTCTTGATGATCTTGATATTTCTTCCCTTTTAAGTTTTTGGCCTTTAACCAACCTCCATACATCATCAGAAGTTGATTCCCCTTTTTTCATGGCCCTAAATTGCTCAAAAATTTCATCTTGACTTAAGACACCGTTTGTTGATCTCCACATTTTTAAAGCAGCCCTTCTTTCTTTGTTTGAAAATTCATCTGCTGCAGATAAAGTTATGTTACTTAATAGTAAAAAAAAGACCCCTAAAACTATTGTATTAATTCTCATACTTATGATTCCCTGCTATTGTTTTAAATTCTTTTTGATAACGTGATAAAGACTGTATGGTATTCAGGCTTTGTTTCTGTCATAATATTGAATTTTGAAGGGCTATAATCCCCTGACATTTTTAATTCTTGATATCTGGCATATTGGTACCGAATACCTGCTTCCATTCCATTAAAATCCAAGGAAGCCCCAACCCAAGGCGCCAGACCAAGTTTATATTTTTTCTTATTTACATCTGAAACTGTAGGAGAGTAATCTGCCGAAGGCGTACTTTCCATTTCAAATCTGGAATACAAAAGATCCATGCCTATTTTTGCACTTAGGGCAGAGTTAATTTGTTTTCTGGCACCAATACCAACTGAAAAAGTATGTTTTCTGTTTAGTTTAACAATGCTGATTTCTGGCTCATCCGGCGGAGTGGCTGAATCAAATGTATCATCTAAAGTTAATATTTTTGCATGTTTTGCAGTCAGCCCATCATACAGATAACCCCCTTCAAAAAAAATCGGCAAGGTATCCATTTCATATCCAAAGAATAATTTTCCTGCAAATGCGCCATTGTGTTTTAGGCGACGGCCTCCAAAATAGTGATATTCTATTGGTCGTCCCATTTCTACTCTATCTTGTGCACTGGCGTAGACATCGTTTTGCATATCGGCAAAGTTAAGGCCGGCACCAAGGCCTATATAGTAATTGCCTTCTGCCTTTGTGCCACACGCGCCAATAATAAAGATAAGTAAGAATTTATAGAATGCCTTCACCTGATAACCCCTTGTGATTTATTTATATTTTATATATAGCAAATTAATATATTTTGTTGAGGGATGCAAACATATTTATAAATACCAACATCCCCTTTTTTGATTTTCAGATTATGCTTTCTTGCTACGCCAAGTGCGGTAATTCTCACGCAGTTGCAAGGCGCAAGGGGTGACAATCAATGTAAAGATTGATGCAAAGAAAACCCCGAACACAATGGCACTGGCCAGCTGTACCCACCACTCACTGGACGGCGCCCCAATGGTGATATAACGGGACAAGAAATCAATATCCATCCGGAATAAAATCGGCAGCAACCCCAAAATGGTTGTAATTTGCGTTAACAAAATGGGCCGCAAACGTTGGGCCGCTGTTCTTAAAATGGCCTCTGTTTTATTGGCTGTCTGGCTTTTTAAATCATCAAATGTATCAATGAAAATAATGTTATTACTGACAATAATACCGGCCAGGGCGATAACGCCAATCCCACTCATCACGATGCTGAAAGCTTGGTTCATGACAAGCAATCCAACCAGAACCCCAACAGTGGAAAGACCAATAGAACTGATAACCAGCATTGAACTGAAAAAACTGTTGAATTGGGTGACCAAGATAATAACAATTAAAAAGATCGCAATCATGAAGGCCTTGATTAAAAATGATCCAGTTTCTTTTTTATCTTCTTCTTCGCCTTTAAAGGTGACTTTGACTTTTTTATTCCCAGGGTTTTTTTGTAACCAACTTTGAATTTCTTTTACTTTGTCATTAACCAAAAATTGACTATTCACATTGGCTTGAACATTCATGTAGGGTTTCCCATCAATTCGTTCGATGGATGCCACCCGTTGTTTGGCGATCCGCTTGACAAAATTTGTAATGGGGACTTGACCATTTTTATTTTGAATACGAATTTGATCCAGTTGATCCAGGTTGCGATATTTTTCAGGGAATCGGACAACCACATCAATTTCATCCCGACTGTCTTCGGGTCGGTAAGTGCCAAATTTCATGCCGTCTGCAACAAGTTGGGTGATGGCCCCCACACCCATTATATCGGCACCATATTTTCCAGCCTCAGAACGATCGATTTTTAATTCCCATTCAATGCCTGGCTTTGGTTTTGAATCTTCGATATCTTCAATCCCTTTAACTTTTTTTAAGTAATTTTCAATACGATCGACCTCCGGGGCCAACAGATCATAATCATCCGCAGAGATTTCAATATCAATAGGCTTTCCTTTTTGGGGGCCTTTTTTATTGGTCTTTAATTCAACAATTACACCCGGAATATTATTGACGTTTTTTAAGGTGCGTTCCAACACCACATTTGATTTTTCACGATGCTGCCAGTGAATTAATTCAACTGTAATGGCCCCAATGGTGTCTTCAGAAAATTCCCGGTTTTGTAAATTTCCTGCCTTTGTATAAATAGTTTTAAATTCTTTTGTATTAAGAATTTGGGTTTCAACTTTTCTGGCAAGACGGTCTTTTTCTTGAACAGATAAATTGCCGCGGGCCTTTACCATATAAATGGCAGAGTCAGGTTCGATATTTGGAAAAAATTCAATGCCGCGCCCAAAAATGGAATATAAAAAGATAACAGAACATAAAACAACAGAGGATCCAATTAATGTTTTCCCCGGCATTTCAACAAAGCCTTTCAGGGTGTTGACATAATATCCGGCAATACCCTTGATGTCTTCGATCTTGCCAGTTTCGGCAGCAATAATTGATTTAATGGCGGCTTTATCAGGTTGGGCGACGTTACCAAATAAACTGCCCAAGGCTGGGATGAAAATCAAGGCCACGAATAAAGAGGATGTTAAGGTTGCAATTAAGGTAATGGGCATAAATTTCATGAATTGCCCAACAACCCCTGGCCAGAAAAGCAAAGGCATAAATACAACCAAAACAGTAACGGTTGATGTGATAACGGGAAGGGCCATTCGAATAGACGCCTCTTTATACGCCTCCAGCTTGCTTTTGCCTTCGATCATTTTTCGGTCAGCATATTCAACAACAATGATGGCCCCATCAACCAACATGCCAACTGATAAAATCAAACTAAAAAGAACAACAATATTTAAGGTATATCCCATTAATCCCAGAATAAAAATTCCCGCAAGAAAGGATGTCGGAATGGCCGTTCCCACAAGTAATCCAGATCGCCATCCCAAGGCAGTGATAATAATAACCATCACCAAAATGATTGCCATAATAATATTATTTTGCAGTTCTGATAGCATATCACGAATGCGTTGCGAATCATCTTGGGCAAAAGTTACGGAAACTTTACCTTTATAGGGTTTTAAAAATTGAATGGTTTTTTCACGAACTTGTTCTATCGTTTCAATAATATTTTCGCCCATACGTTTTGATACTTCAACAATGATGGCAGGTCGTCCCTTGTCCCGGGCATAAGACAGTCTGTCTTTGTACGTTCGTTTAACATTTGCCACATCCTTTAATCGAAGGACAGAATCAGTGCCGCTTGTCTTAAGGGGAAGGTTGGCAATTTCTTGGACATTTTCCAAAAGGCCAGGGGCTTTTAACATGAAACTGCCTGCCCCAGATTTAATATTTCCTGATGGAACCATAATATTGTTACTGCTGAATAATCGCATTACATCTGATAAAGATATATTGAAACCTTCAAGATGCATCGGGTCGATGATAACCTCTACAACTTCTTCCCGGTTGCCTAAGACTTTGGCCTCTAGAACACTTTTGATGGTTTCAATTTCATCTTGCAAATCTTGCCCAATATTGAACAGCGTGCGTTCAGGGATATCCCCCGCAATTTGAATAACCAGGACAGGGAAAAGGCTGATATTAATTTCTTTAACAATGGGGTCGTCCGAATCCATGGGTAAATCTGCTTTGGCCGTATCAATTTTATCGCGCACATCAATCAAGGCTTTGTCGATATTATGACCGGCATAAAACTCCAAAATAAATGTGCCAAAATCCTCGCTGGCGACGGCTTTTATTTCTTTCAAGCCTTCGATGCTACGGACATGCTGTTCGATTGGTTTTAAAATTAGCCGTTCAGAATCTTCGGGGGAAATACCTTGGTGATGAATACTGACATAGACGATGGGAATTTTAACATCAGGGGCAGATTCTTTCGGAATGGTGACATAGGTATAAAGGCCGCCAATGAACAAAAAGAAGAACAGTAAAAGAACAGTCCGTACATGATTTAAACAAAAATTAATTAACTGATGCATGGCTTATTCGTTCATTTCCACAGGGACGACAGTATTGCCTTCTTTTACAAATTCGTGACCAACTGTAATAATACGAATACTATCAGGCAGGCCGGCAATCCATAAGCAGTCGCTGCTGGATTCAACCATTTCAGCTGGATAAAATTCCACAATATTTGCCTCGTTAACCGTTTTTATACCGTAAACGCCTTCGTCAGATAATGTCAAAGAACTGGATGGCACCTTGTGCGCCACTGATTCTTTTAAAGGTAATTTGACTGACGCAGAAATACCTGCAGGAATTTCAAAGCCAGGATTATATATTTTTATTTCAACCCGGAATGTGTGTGTATTTGGATCTGCCACAGTTGAAATGTATGAGATAACCCCTTGAATTTTTGTGCCATCTGCAAGAACAACGTCCACATTTTTACCTTTTTCAAGGTACTTGTAATGTCTTTCTTCCACATAAACAACAATTAACAAGGGATCCAATTCAACAAATGTTGCCAGGGGTGTATTTGAAAATTCAGAAACAATACCCCCAATTTCAACATCATATTTATTCAAGATTCCATTAAAGGGGGCTTTCATAACAGAGTTATTTAAATCAATTTGGGCTTTTTTATAATCAGCCCGGGCCTTTTCCAGATCTGCCAAAGATTTTGCCAAAGAAGTTTTGGATCGATAATTTTTCTTTGCCAATTTCCTGGCAGCGGTATATTCCAATTCCCGTTGGCTTAATAAGGCTTTGGCACTTTGTAATTTTTCTTTGCGGTCTTCCAATTTCAGGGTAATAAGTTTTTGGCCTTCTTTAACAAAATCCCCTTCTGTTACGTGCCTGTTTTGTACGGTTCCATCTGTTTCTGCCCGGATGATAACTTTGCGCCCAGCCTCTGTTTTTCCATTTAATTCAAGGTTAAGGATGTGCGGAACAGCTTCGGATGTTTTTACTTGGACAGAAAATAATTTTCCATAATCTGTATTTTGGTCTTTTTCCCCTTCAGGTGTTGAAGGGAATAAAAAGCCCGATCCAAACCAAACAGTAAGAATCAAAAGGATAAAGGCAGATATAATATAAGATGATTTTTTCATGACTATAACTTTATAAATTAAGGATTAACCATACCATATTTATCAGGAATTAAAATAGGAAAGTTAATGAAACACTTTGGGCAAAAAATTAAGTTTTCATCTGTTGCATATGATGTACAATAAAAAAATATTAAGGGAGTTTAAATATGAAATCTAAGAAGTTTTTATTAGCCATGCTGGCCTTAATGGCCTTAACAAGCTGTGAACCTTTATTTTGTGAATGTTATAAAGACAAGAACAATACGGCTTGGGCAAAAAAAGACAAAATTTAATCTTCTTTCTTTTTAAACCCAAGGGCGACGACGAACATTTCGGATGAATCTTTGCGGCTTGATGGCGGTTTAAAATGATGCACTTTGTCAAAATTTTGTTTTAATCTTTTTAATATTTCTTGTTCTGTTCCCCCTTGGAAAACTTTGGCAACGAATGTACCGCCAGGGGCCATAATTTGTTCGGAAAAATCATAAGCCATTTCGACCAAGGACATAATGCGCAGATGGTCTGTGTTTTTATGCCCTGTTGTTGGTGGCGCCATATCACTTAAGACCAAATCAGCCGGGCCGGACATTTTGCTTTTTAATTGATCGGGGGCATCATGATCTTCGAAATCCATTTGCATGACTGTCACGCCTGGCATAGGCTCCATTTCTAAAATATCGAGGGCCAGAACTTCATTTCCAGGTTTTGTTGTATCGATATGTTGGGTTAATATTTGACACCATCCACCAGGGGCTGCCCCAAGATCTACCACCCGCATATTGGGCTTAATAATATTATATTTTTCATTAATCTGAAGTAGTTTAAAAGCCGCACGGGAACGATATCCCATACGCTGGGCCTCTTGCGTATAGGGATCATTCAGCTGGCGTTGCAACCATCGTTGGGAAGAAATCGACCGGCCACGGCTTTTTTTTAACTTAACCGTTAAATTGCGGCTGCCTGATCCTTTTGTGCTTTTTGTTGACATGATGTTAATCCGAATTCTTTCCAAACTGTTGTTAAACTTTTAATAAGATGATCAATCATCTCTGGGGTATGATACGGCGTTACAGTAATGCGCAGCCTTTCTTGCCCTTTTGGGACAGTCGGGTAATTAATGGGTTGAATATATATCTGATAATTTTTCAACAACGCATCACTGATCCCTTTGCAATTCTCTGCATTCCTAACCATTACAGGAATAATATGGCTTTCGCTATCCAAAAATTCAATAGGGGTCTGTCGCAGCTGGCTTTTGACCAAGGAAACCTTTTGATGCATTTGCAATCGTTCAGTCGGATCTTTGCGAATATGTTGAAGGCTTGCCAAGGCACCAGCCGCGATAGAAGGGGGTAGGGACGTTGTGAAAATAAAAGGGGAAGCATGACTGCGGATGAAATCAACCGTTTCTGCATTGGCAGTAATATACCCGCCAAGAACCCCAATGGCTTTGCCAAAGTTGGCACAAATAATATCAATATCATCCTGTAGACCAAGTTCATCAACAATTCCAGCCCCATTTGGTCCATAAAGGCCAACGGCATGAACTTCGTCAATATAGGTCAAGGCTTTGTATTTTTTGGCCAGTCCACAAATTTCTTTGATGGGCGCAATATCACCAGCCATGGAATAAACAGATTCAAACGCAATGATTTTTGGACGATGGGGGTCGATGTTTTTTAATAATTCTTCTAAATGGCCCATATCATTGTGGCGGAAAATCATTTTTTCTGCTTTTGAATATCGGATTCCATGAATCATGGATGCATGATTTTGAACGTCTGATAAGATAACACAGTTGGGGAGGCGGCTTGCCAATGTGGATAAGGCTGATTCATTTGCGACATAGCCTGATGTGAATAATAGGGCACTGTCTTTTTTGTGTAGGTCGGCCAATTCTTGTTCAAGTTTTGTATGCCAATGATGGGTTCCGCCAATATTGCGTGTGCCACCTGATCCAGCCCCATCTTGATCCAAGGCTTGGTGCATTGCCTTGACAACAGCGGGGTGGTTGCCCATGCCAAGATAGTCATTAGAACACCAGATCGTAATTTCTTGGGATTGCCCCTTGTTTTGATATTTCGCGCGCGGGAAAGCCCCTGGAATTTTTTCCAGTTCAATAAAAACCCGGTAACGCCCTTCAAGTTTAAGGTGATCCAAGGATTGTCTGAATATTTCTTTGTACATAAATCCCTTTGTTCTATATGGCGATAGGTAGCCAATCTTATGTATGTCAGTTATGTGGTGCCGACAGATAGCCTGCATTTTGTAAGCGCCATAGTTTTCTGTCTATCGCAAAATTAAAATAATATGGGCATAGTTTACCACACTAAGAAAGCAAAATAAAAGATATTTACAAGGGCTGTAAAACTAGGCAACAGCGTGATGGCCAGGGGTTAAGATCGCTTGGTAATGGGAATGACTAACCTTGGTTTGGGCAGGTTCTATTTCATTAACAAGTTCCCATGCAGCAGGGTTGTTAAACAAAGCACAAAGAAGTTGGTTGTTTAAGGCATGTCCGGCACCATTTCCATGAAAATGACCATAGATCATGTGTCCGGAAAGGTATAAATCGCCAACAGCATCCAAGGCTTTGTGACGCACACATTCATCTTCGTAACGAAGGCCTTCAGGGTTTAAAATGTTATCCCCATCAAAAACAACCGCATTTTCCAGGCTTCCCCCTTGAGCAAGACCATTCTTGCGAAGCATTTCAACGTCTTCGTAAAAACCAAAGGTGCGCGCACGGGCCAGATCTTCTTTAAAACAATCTTGAATGTTTGTTGAAATATATTGTTGATTTGCAAGGTTATTACGTCTTGAGAAATCAAATTCGTAACTTACCTTAAAGGCATCATGGGGCATAAGGCGGGCCGAAGTCACCCCGTCTTTACCTTTAACTTCGATGCTTTTTAATATTTTTATAAATTTTGTTTTGGCAGATTGTTCTTGGATACCGGCACATTCAATAAGGAATAAGAATGGGGCGGCACTTCCATCCATGATGGGAACTTCTGGTCCAGACACTTCAACAATAACGTTGGAAATGCTTGTGCCGGCCAAGGCTGCCATCACGTGTTCAACTGTAGAAATGCTAATACCATGTTTGTTTTGAATTTTTGTGCAAAGGCGGGTGTCCGTCACATTGTCCCATTTCGCAGGGATTGTGGCCATTTCTTTATTTGATGTATCAACATCTGTCCGCACAAACTGTATACCAGTGTTTTCTTTTGCAGGGCGCAATGTTAGTGTAACGGGTACACCAGAATGAACGCCAACACCGCTGCATGAAATAGATTGTCCAATTGTTTTTTGATACATAAAATAATCCTCTATCTACAATCTAATAAGTTTTTATGTAAATTAAAAATAAACAAATGTTGCAGAATGTTACATTCGGGGTTCATTTGCCTTTTGTCGGATAATTCTGCTTGATTGCACAGATCATTTCGCGTTTAAATAAAGGGGCTGATGCAAAGAACAATTTCTGGAAAAGGCTTTAACGTCTTAATATCATGCAAAAAGCCTATGAATTAATAAAAAATCGGGGACGGCTTGATGAAAATAATAATTTTACTGTTGGTATTGTTTGTTCCTTTTAAGACAGTTGCCTTTGAAAAGGCGGACTGTAGCTTGAAATGCAAAGGAAGGTTCTATAGCCAAAAAGGGTTGAAGATCCTGCAAGATATTTTAAGAGATAAAAAGAAACTTAGTGAAAAAGATGTGGCGGCCATTATCAATGGGGGTGACGCTGACAAAAGTTTGACCATGGGTTGTTTGACGGCCTGTAATGCCAAAGATATTAGGGATACTCTTTGCTTTGTTTTAAGTCAGGAAAGTGATGAAAGTTTTGTTGAAAAGTTATCAGATGTTCTTCGTTCAAGTAAAAAAGCATCTGATTTCAGTTTGAGCCACGAGAAAGCTTGCAAGAAAATATTCCCAAAAAAGACAGGAAATATTTCAATGAATTATAAGGCAATCAGAAAAAACCTGGGGCCTAAGTCAGGCTAGAACAGGCTTTTTTAATACGCTTTAAGGCTTCTTTAATTTGATCCAAACTGGTGGCATAAGATAGTCTTACATAAGGGGAAAACCCAAAAGCACTTCCTGGGACAACGGCCACTTCCGCAAAATCTAACAAAAATTCAGCAAAGTCAGTATCCGTTTCAATGACGGCCCCAGCCGGTGTTTTCTTGCCAATGAATTCTTTGCAATAAGGGTATACATAAAATGCCCCAATAGGTTCAAGACACGTCATGCCTTTGATGGTGTTTAATTCTTTGACGATATAATCCCGACGTTCTTTAAAGCATAAAGTGCGTTCTTTTAGAAAATCTTGATCGCCTTTCAGGGCAACAGCTGCAGCCGCTTGACTGATGGAACAAGCATTTGATGTGCTTTGGGATTGTATTTTTTTCATGGCTGAGATCAAATCTTTCGGCCCCCCTGCATAACCAATACGCCACCCTGTCATCGCATAAGATTTTGATACCCCGTTCACTGTAAGGGTCCTATTAAATAAACTTGGGCATGCTTCGGCAAAGGCATAAAATTTATGTTCATATATAATGTGTTCATAAATTTCATCAGATAAGACATAAATATCTGGATGCTTTTTTAAGACATCTTCTATGGCTTGGAATTCTTCTTTGCTATAAATACTGCCCGTTGGATTGTTGGGAGAATTCAAAACCAACCACTTTGTTTTGTTTGTAATCGCTTTTTTCAAATCATTGGGCGTGATCTTGAAATTATTTTCTGCAGCCCCTTCAATAAAAACAGGCACCCCTTCGGCGATTCGGACCATTTCAGGATATGAAACCCAATAAGGGGCAGGGATGATGACTTCATCTTGGGGATTTAACGTTGCCAAGAAAGCATTAAACAGAATTTGTTTGGCCCCGGTTCCCACAATAATTTGGTCAAGGTCATAGTTTAAATTATTTTCATCGCGAAATTTATCAGCAATGGCTGATTTTAAATAAGTTGTTCCATCAACCGAGGTATATTTTGTTTGCCCATCTTTTATGGCTTGGATGGCAGCGTCTTTAATAAAATCAGGCGTGTCAAAATCTGGTTCACCGGCGCTAAGGCTGATAACGTCTTTGCCGTCTACTTTCATCGCGCGGGCTTTTGCCGAAATGGTTAATGTGGGCGATGGTTTGATTTGGCTTAATCTGTCAGCAAATTTCATATCAATTTCTTTACATTACAAGGTTGGTGGATTATTAATAAGAGTCAATAGTATTCAAGAGATAAGAAAATGTCCAAAAAAAATTTAATAATTTTACTTTCTGCCTTCATTACCTTTGCATTGGGAATGGGATATTACGTTTCTACCTATGTTCAGCCGGCAAAAACAAGTACACAAACGGGTAATGCTTTGTTGGGGGGCGACTTTATCCTAACCAGTCATAAGGGCCAAAATATTGATACAAAACAATTTCGGGGTAAATATATAATGGTTTATTTTGGGTACAGTTTTTGCCCAGATATTTGCCCAACAGCCTTGGAAAATATGTCAGAAGCCATGATGAAATTGGCGGATATCGGCCATAAAATTCAACCCATTTTTGTGACAGTTGACCCGGACCGTGATACGGTTCAGCAACTTGAAACGTATATCCAAAGTTTTCACCCAAGATTTTTGGCTTTGACGGGGACGAAAAAAGCGCTGGATAAGGCCATTAAAGCTTACAGAGTTTACGCCCAGAAAGTTGATGATGAAGGGGTCTCTGATTATTTGGTGGATCATTCTTCGATCGTTTATATTATGGGGCCAGATGGTAAATATGTTGCCCATTTTTCCCATAAAACTCCGGGGGAAGAAATGGCCTTTAAACTTCGTGAAATTATAAAGTCAGGGGCTTAGGATGATTAAGCTTGTTAGGCAAAATCTGCCCATTAAATTAATGTTATTGATCTTGATGGTCAGTATTTTTGGTGTCCATGTTTCAGTCGATATCAAAAGTTTTTCTTTGGCGTTAAGTCTTTCCATGAAAGAAGTTTTGGTTTTCGTTTTGCCTGTCATTATCTTCTCCTTCCTGTTCAGTAGTTTTTCAAAATTCAGCGGGAATATTATTTTGTTTGTCATGGCATTATTGGGGGTTGTGTGTGTGTCTAACTTTACCAGTACAATGGTGGGGTATGGGATTGCCTTTTTGTGGATGCCAGATTTTTCCGCCACTGTCGGGCAGATGGGGGAAAAAGAATTACTGCCTTTGTGGTCCTTTGCTTTGCCAAAATATATATCCAATGAATGGGCCTTGTTTTCAGGTTTTTTCGCTGGGGTTGTTGCCTCATGGTGTGGTAATAAAATATTGATCACTTGGTCTGAAAAGCTTAGGGATCTTTCAAATTTATTTTTAAATAAAGTATTTGTTCCATTGGTCCCAATTTTTATCCTTGGGTTCATTTTTAAGATGGAATATGAAGGCAGCCTAAGGGTTATTTTAACGTCCTATAGCTCTGTTTTAGGCGTTTTAATTTTGGTCTATATTGTTTATTTATTCATGCTTTACTTTATTGGGTGTGGTTTTAATCTGCAGAAAACAATTACAGCCATTCGCAATGCTTTGCCAGCTGGATTGATGGGGTTCAGCACCATGTCAAGTGCGGCGTCTATGCCCTTAACCTTCCGTGCAGGTGAACGTAATACGGGCAATGAAAAGCTGGTCAAAGTCGTAACGCCAACAACAGCCAGTATTCATTTGGTGGGGGACAGCATCGGGGTGCCCTTGATTGCCCTAACGATTTTATTGGCCTTTGGTTATCCATTCCCAAGTTTGTCCGAATATTTGGTGTTTGTTTTATATTTCATTCTGGCAAAATTTGCGATTTCTGCTGTGCCAGGTGGGGGAATGGTTGTCATGCTGCCGTATATTCAAAAATACCTTGGGTTTAATGATCCGATGTTGGCCCTGATTATGGCAATTTATCTGTTGTTTGATCCCATTTTTACGTCCGTGAATGTCATGGGGAACAACGCTTTCTTGATTATCTTTAACAAGCTGATGGGCAAGAAAGTTCGGAATTAACCTTAAAAAAATAAAGGGAAAATATATTAAATTTTCTTGATTGATATTATGTTTATGCTATTAATTTGTTCGTAATTTTTAAATAAGATGGGATGAGATAATATGTATAGAAATTTTTTTGTTATGGGATTAAGTGTTCTTTTGGCAACTCAACCTGAAGTGGGTTGTGCAGCAGCAGGAGAAGATTTAGAGGGCGGTCCGAGCCGTCGAGCGGTTGCTATGATATTGGAGGCTGAAAAAACTCCATCTTATCAAATTTCGTTTGCCACTAGGCTTGCCAATACAGGCACCATTGAAAATCTTGAAAAAGCGATAGAGATTCTGTCTCCTCTTGCAGAAGCAGGACATGCAGATGCTAAGAGAAATTTTCCCAAAGCTCAGAATAGGTTAGCAGTTGTGCTTGCCAATACAGGCACCATTGAGAACTTCCAAAAGGCAATAGAGATTTTCTCTCCCCTTGCTGCAGCAGGAGACGTATATGCTAAAACAAACCTTCCCAGGGTTCAATGTGACTTGGTTTATAAACTTGCGGATGCAGGCGGTATTGAAAACTTTGAAAAGGCGATGGAGATTCTGTCTGTTCTCGCTGCAGCAGAACATGCAGATGCTGAAATAAATCTTCCCGCTGCTCAAAATGAGTTGGCTGTTGCGCTTGTTGAGACAAGCTCTATTGAAAATCTTGAAAAAGCGATAGAGATTCTAACGCCTCTTGCTACGGCAGGACATGCAGATGCTAAGAGAAATTTTCCCAAAGCTCAGAATAGGTTAGCAGTTGTACTTGCCAATACAGGCACCATTGAAAACCTTGAAAAGGCGATAGGTATTCTAACGCCTCTTGCTACGGCAGGACATGCAGAAGCTCAAAGAGACCTTCCCAAAGTTCAATTTGGGTTGGCTGTTGTACTTGCCAATACAGGCACCATTGAGAATCTTGAAAGAGCAATAGAGATTCTAACGCCTCTTGTAGAAGCAGGAGATGCGGCTGCTAGAAGTAATCTTCTACAAATTCAACTAGTACGAGCTTTATTGATGGCGCATACGACGGGTGCTGCTTCTGGCGGGCTTGATATGGATGCAGTTGACTAACAGTTGCTTTGACTTCTTTGCTTTGATAGGCAATCATCCCCTGGAGTAAGAGGGTGATTGTTTGTAAGGCTGGAAGTCAAAAAAATCTGCATAAAGGTATGAAATTAAGCTGAAGATGGTAAAAGTAGGGAGCTGTTTTTTTCATTATTCTATGCTTGATCTTCAAAACCGAAATAGCCCCTTTTGTGCCTGATTGTGCTTGAAGAATTGGTTTTAAAAGTCTATAGTGTGATAAGACTTTTAAAGCATATTGAAAAACAAGGCAGATCATGAAATTAACCATCGAAAAATCTACGTTATTAAAAGCCCTAGGTCACGTTCAAACAGTGGTTGAACGTCGAACAGTTACCCCAATTTTGGCCAATGTTTTATTGGAGGGTACTGATGGAAAGCTTAAATTAACAGCAACTGATCTGGATATTTCGATTCAAGAAGAAACATCTGCAAAGGTTCAGCAAAAAGGTAGTGCCACCGTTTCGGCCCACACGTTTTATGATATTGTTCGCAAATTGCCAGATGGATCAGATGTTGAATTATCCCATGATGCAAGTTCAGGACAATTTCAACTATCGGCAGGGCGGTCAAATTTCACCCTTCCTTCTTTGCCAGCTGAAGATTTTTCAAATATTAAAACGTCTGATTTTCCGCACAGCTTTATTGTGACATCCGAAGAATTACGTCATTTGTTGGCCAGTACACGTTTTGCCATGTCAACAGAAGAAGCCCGATATTACCTGAATGGAATTTACCTGCACACAAAGAAAGTTGACAACGATATATTCCTGCGCACCGTTGCCACAGATGGCCACCGTTTGGCAATGTCAGAAATTCCAGAACCAGATGGTGCAGATGGTATGCCGGATGTTATTATCCCCCGCAAAACAATTGCTGAGGCAACAAAGGTATTGGAAAATATGGAAGGAAATGTAAAGGTTTCTTTGTCCCATACCCAGATTGCTTTTAACTTGGGGGCTGTCCAAATTACGTCCCGGTTGATCGATGGGTCTTTCCCTGATTATGAAAAAGTAATCCCATATGATAACCAAAGCGTTTTGACCATCAGCCGCAAAAGCTTTGCTGAGGCTGTGGATCGTATCGCGACAATTTCATCAGATAAAACACGATCAATTAAAATCACAATTGAATCGAATAAAGTCCAAGTTTCCGTTTCCAACAGCGATCAAGGAAGTGGGGCAGAGGAAATTGAGGCAACCTATGATGGTAAGCGATTAAGTATTGGATTCAATGCCCGTTATGTTTTGGATATCTGTCAACAAGTTGAAAGTGATACCTTGAAATTTTTGTTGGCAGATGAAACAGCGCCAGCCATTATCCGCGGCCTGGAAGACGAAGGCAGTCTTTATGTTTTGATGCCAATGCGTGTGTAGTAGCCTTAACAACAAGTGGCTATAGACACTTTTAACAAAGGTTACTAAGGATGCAACAGATCCAGCCGTGCTGGCTTAGAACACTTAAGCTTCAGAACTTTAGAAATTTTTCTTCTTTAAATATAACTGTTCCGAAAGATCCGATTATTATCGCGGGGCCAAATGGCATTGGGAAAACCAATATATTGGAAGCGATTTCTTTATTTTCCCCAGGGAAAGGGCTGCGACAATCAAAGCTTGGGATTATTAAAAAATCAGATGTTCAAGATCAGGGCTGGTTTGTCAATGCTGACTTTGAACACCAATACCAAGATCTGAATATTGGTACTGGACTGGATTTATCGACAGCTTCTGAACGGCGTATCGTTAAGGTCAATGGGGAAAAATCTTCCCAAACAGCATTGAACGATTGGATAAAAATTTTATGGCAAACACCCCAGATGGATCGTTTGTTTATTGATGGAATGACCATCCGGCGCAAGTTTTTTGATAAGTTATTGGTGAACTTTTCACCAGAGCACTCCAAGCATCTTTATCGATATGATTATGCTTTGCGGGAACGATCCAAATTGCTGCGTGAGGGGATTATGGATCAAAAATGGCTGGCTGTTTTGGAACAAAAAATGGCCCAAGAATCAATTGCCATTACGGCGAACCGACTGGATTATTTGTCGCAGCTCCAGGGATTTTTGGAACAAGAAATTGAAGGCTTCCCTAAAATCGCAGTTTCTTTAGAGGGGGATGTTGAAACCCTTATTCATGAAAATTCCGCAACGGTGGCTGAAGAACGTCTTCAAGAAAGGCTTTGCCAGAACCGAAGTCGGGATTCTGTTATGGGTGGGTCAAAAATTGGGGCGCATCAGTCAGAATTTCTTGTTTTGAACCTTGATTGTAACCAGCAAGCTGAGGTATGCTCTACGGGTGAGCAAAAAGCACTGCTATTGACTTTGATCATGGCAAATGCCCGGTTGCTTGCAACAGTTCATGAGGTTGCCCCCATCCTTTTGTTGGATGAGGTTGTTGCCCATTTAGATGAAAATAGACGACAAGTCTTATTCAACGAAATTTTAAAGCTTGGAATCCAGTCTTGGTTGACAGGGACAGATGTCCAAGTGTTTGAGCCATTAAGAAAACATGGTCACTTTATAAACTTAAACGAAAGATAGTAGGTTTCAATGTCAGAACAAAATAATAATACATACGGTGCGGATTCGATCAAGGTCCTAAAAGGCCTGGATGCGGTTCGTAAACGTCCTGGAATGTATATTGGTGATACAGATGACGGGTCAGGTTTACACCATATGGTTTATGAAGTTATTGACAATGCCATCGACGAAGCCTTGGCTGGTCACTGTGATACGGCCTATGTTTCCTTGAATGAAGATGGATCTGTAACAGTTCGCGATAACGGGCGTGGTATTCCAGTTTCTATTCATACTGAAGAAGGTATTTCCGCTGCCGAAGTTATCATGACGCAATTGCACGCCGGGGGGAAATTTGACCAGAATTCTTACAAAGTATCTGGTGGGTTACACGGTGTGGGTGTTTCTGTTGTGAATGCTTTGTCAGAACGTTTGGACTTGCGCGTTTGGCGTGATGGTAAAGAAAGTTTTGTTCGATTTAAACATGGTGTGGCCGAAGCACCTTTAAAAGAAGTTGGGCCTGCCAATGATATGCAAGGGACCGAAATAACCTTCTTGCCATCCAAAGAAACTTTTACAGCCACTGAATTTGATTTTGCCACATTGGAACATCGTTTGCGGGAATTGGCCTTTTTGAATTCAGGCGTTCGTATTTCCTTGGTAGACAAGCGGGGGGATGAACCTAAAACAACAGACCTATATTACGAAGGTGGGGTCAAAGCCTTTGTTGAATATTTAAACCGCAACAAAAATGTTTTGCACAGACCACCGTTATTTGTCACAGGCGAAAAGAATGGAATTTCTGTTGAACTTGCCTTGCAATGGACAGACAGTTATCACGAATCCACCCTATGTTTTACAAACAATATTCCACAAAGGGATGGGGGGACGCATCTTGCTGGTTTCAGAGGGGCCTTAACACGTGTTGTTAACGGTTATGCCCAATCCAGTGGATTAATTAAAAAAGAAAAAGTCAGCTTAACAGGCGAAGATTCCCGCGAAGGGGTGACTTGTGTCTTGTCAGTTAAAGTACCTGATCCAAAGTTTTCATCCCAGACAAAAGACAAACTTGTTTCATCCGAGGTAAGGCCTGTTGTTGAAAGTGTTTTGAATGATAAATTATCCCAATGGTTAGAAGAAAATCCAGCCGAAGCCAAAGCAGTCATTCATAAAGTATTAGAAGCAGCAACTGCGCGTGAAGCAGCCCGCAAAGCACGTGATTTAACACGTCGCAAAAGTGTTTTGGAAATTTCATCCTTGCCTGGCAAGTTGGCAGACTGCCAAGAACGTGATCCGGCTTTAAGCGAACTTTTTATCGTTGAGGGAAACAGTGCCGGCGGAAATGCAAAGCAAGGACGTGACCGTAAGAACCAAGCCATTTTGCCCCTTCGTGGAAAAATATTGAACGTTGAACGCGCGCGTTTTGATAAAATGCTTGGATCAGAACAAGTTGGTACCTTGATTATGGCCTTGGGAACGGGAATTGGAAAAGAAGACTTTAATATCGAAAAATTGCGGTATCATAAAATTGTTATCATGACAGACGCCGATGTTGACGGCAGTCACATCCGTACCTTGTTGTTGACTTTCTTTCACCGTCAAATGCCTGAAATTATTGAACGGGGTTATTTGTATATTGCACAGCCACCATTATATAAAGTTAAGCGCGGACAATCTGAAGTTTATCTAAAAAATGACGAGGCTTTGGAAAATTTCTTAACGTCAGAAGGAACAAGCCAAGCTGTTCTAACAACAGCAGAGGGGCATCAAATCACCCATCAAGATTTATTGGATCGTTTGAATTCTGCCCGTTTGGTGCGTCAAAATATTGATGCTTTGACAAAGAAATTAAATGCGCCTGTTATTTTGGAACAAGCTTTAATTTCTGGATTGCTGGATGCGGATAAACTACAAGATAATAAATATACAGCAGAACAAGCCACCGTTCTTGCCGATCGTCTGAATTCAGTCTTAAAGCCTATAGAAATTGAAAAATGGGCTGCAACTATTAATGATGACGGATCAATCGTGCTTTCGCAAATGGTTGAAGGGGTGCCGGAAAAAGTTAAATTAAATCCAGTTTTGACGCATACATCTGAAGCCCGTCAATTGGTAAAAGGTATGGATGCCCTTTCTTTTTATAAAAAGGGGTCGTGTACTTTGGCCATTAAAGACAAAACTTATATTATCCATGGGCCTTGTGAATTGGTTCGTCGCATCATGGAAGAAGGCCGCCGCGGTATTTCCATCCAACGTTATAAAGGGTTGGGCGAAATGAATGCTGATCAACTGTGGGAAACAACATTGGATCCATCAGAACGGACGTTATTACAAGTTAAGGGATCAGTCTTAGATAGTGTTGAAGATATCTTTTCAACATTGATGGGGGATGTGGTTGAACCGCGTCGTCAATTTATTCAAGATAATGCTTTGAACGTTAAAAACTTAGATGCCTAAGAAGAACAAAGTCCAAAAAAAACGTAAAGTGCCCTTAATATTCCGTTTAATTAAAGGGGCCTTTTATTTGGGCTTCCTTGGATTATTTTCCGTTGCGGGTGTCTTTCTTTGGTATGCCCAAGATATTCCACCGCTATCTGAAATGAAGTTGGCTACCCGTCGACCCAGTGTTATATTTTTAACCCGGGATCATAAAGAAATCGCGGCCAAAGGGGATGTAGTTGGGGAACCTGTCAATGCCAAAAATGTGCCAAAAAATCTTATTAATGCCTTGATTGCCACCGAAGATCGTAACTTTTATGATCATATCGGGATTGATTTTGTGGGGTTGACCAGGGCGATGTTTGCCAATTTAAAGGCTGGGCGAATTGTTCAAGGGGGAAGTACTTTGACCCAACAGCTAGCCAAGAATCTTTTCTTATCCCATGACAGATCCCTAGAGCGCAAAATTAAAGAACTTGTTCTGGCCTTTCGTTTGGAACGGGAATTCACCAAAAACGAAATCATCAGTATGTATCTGAACCGTGTATATTTGGGGGGTGGTGTTTTTGGTGTTGATGCCGCGTCGCAATTATATTTTGGCAAGCTTGTTACCCATCTATCTATTTCTGAAGGGGCAATTATTGCCGGCCTTATGAAAGCCCCCAGTCGATATGCCTGCAATCATGATTTACTGCGGAAAAGGGGATTGGTTGTTTTAAATAATATGTTGCTGGAACATTTTATAACCCAAAAAGAATACGCAGTTGCCAAAGAAGAAGTTAAAACAATGAAATTGGGGCGTACCATGCGTGGCAGTCATTACAGATACTTTACAGACTGGGTGATGACAGAAGTTCAAGATCTGGTCAACATTAACCAAGATCTGATAATTGTAACAACTTTGGATTCAAAGCTGCAAAAAAAAGCAGATAAAAAACTGAATGAAATCTTGGATCAATATAAAGATAAATCAGTAGAACAAGGATCATTCATGGCCATGGCCTATGGTGGGGCTGTAAGGGCAATGATTGGGGGGCGTAATTACGGACATTCCCAATATAATTTGGCCTACCAAGCCCGTCGTCAGGGGGGGTCTGTCTTTAAGACTATTATATATTTGGCTGCCTTGGCAAAGGGAATTCCATCCACACATCTTTTGGATGATGCAACTTATACCAACAAAGATTGGACAGTAAATAATTTTGGCTGGCGGTCACGGGGCATGATATCCCTGGAAGATGCCCTTATTTATTCTGTGAATACGGCCACCGTGCGGCTGGCTGAAATGGTGGGTATTGGGGATATATTAAAAACAGTGCGTACCCTTGGGTTTTCAGGAAATGTCCCCCGTAATTTAAGTATTGCTTTGGGAACCTCTGGCTGTACCTTGCTTGAACTGGTTAGTGCCTTTACCATTATTGCGAATGAGGGTATCGCGATTAAACCTTATGGGGTTTTGGAAGTGCTGAATGATGAAGGGAAAACACTTTATAAACGTCAGGGCATCAGACCCCATCAAATTATAGATAGAAAAATTGCTGCCCAAATGCGATCTTTGTTGGTCAAAGTTGTGGATCAAGGAACGGGAAAAAATGCCCAGATCAAAGATAAGGTTGTGGGGGGTAAAACAGGGACAAGTCAAAAGTTCAGAGATGCCTGGTTTGTTGGATTTACAGATAAATTGGTTGCCGGCGTTTGGGTCGGAAATATGGATGAACGCCCAATGAATCGAGTAACAGGGGGGACAATCCCCGCCATCCTTTGGCGACAGATAATGACCCCTTAAGAAGTATTATCAGATACGTCTTTAAACTTTTAATTTGGTCCTGACACCTATCATGAAAATAGTTAGAGTTCAGAAATGTATGTAAAGAATTGTAAATTGAAAAGACACAGCCCCTGACGGGGCTGCACCAATATTTAATTATCGTGGGTCTTTTTGTATTTTCTTTATCCCTGAAGAAAAAGCCTCCCAATAAAAAAGAATCCCGTCTTATAAGTAAAAGGGGCAATGTGTGTACAGGATGCCCCCCGGACTTATACTTTAACTATATAACCAATTTAAAGGTCTGCAACCAATAATATGATATAAATCGCGTATGTGCATAGTTTGTACTGTCTGTTAAGCTGAAATTAACAAGCGGGTATTGAGTGCCAATAAAGCAATTAGTAATAAATAAAAATTTCAACAAAATTGGTGGAAATAATAGGATTTTAGGCGATGTTGGAAAATTGATGGGAAGGAAACAATCTGACAATTTGATCCTTCAGGCATGCTTTAACCTTGTCTAGCTTATTGATTGCCCGGAATTATAAAATATACGGTTGGCAAAGCATGTGATGAAAGAAGCGATTAAGCCCTGGCTTCTTTCTGAGTAGCCAATTTTTTGTTTTTGTTAAAACAATGGGGGCAAGAAACATCCACAACATACTCGGGGCTTTCAAGATCTTCTTGTGTCAACGGGTGTCGACAGCGATAACATAGTTCATTTTCTGTTTCTTTTAAGTTGGGGCTGACGGCCACACGATGGTCAAAAACAAAGCAGTCACCCTGCCAATATTTACCGCCACATTCTTCGAAATATTTCAAGATACCCCCATCAATTTGATGAACATCTTTAAAGCCTTTTTTTATCATATAAGGGGCCGCTTTTTCACAACGAACACCACCAGTGCAAAAAGTTACAATCGTTTTTTCTTTTAAGGAGTCATCAAGGTCTGCAACAACTTCTTTAAAGTCTTTAAAGGAATCCATGTGGGGGGTTAAGGCATTTTTGAACGTCCCAAGTTTAACCTCGTAATCATTTCGCGTATCAAGGAATACAATGTCTTTTCCTTCATCCAGCCATTTTTCAAGGTCCTTTGGTTTAACAAAGGGGGCAGGGTTGTTAATGGGGTCCAGATCATCTTCACCAAAAGCAATGATTTCTTTTTTCAAACGAACCAACATGCGGTTGAAAGGTTGGTGATCAGACGGGCTGTACTTAAACGTCATGTCTGCAAAACGTTCATCACTTGTTAAAAAGTTTGTAAAGGCATCAATGTTTTCTTGGGCGCCAGCCATAACAATATTAATACCTTCAGGGCTGACCAAAATGGTTCCTTTAAGATTTAAGGATAGGCATTTATTCCGCAGACGGGGGCGTAACGCGATGGGGTTCACGATTTTAATAAATTTATAACCAGAAATATTGATAACTTGTGACATAATGACTTTAATTAAGTTTAACGTTGTTCTACACTATAGTCATCATATAAGATCGAACACAGTAAATTGTCAATAGGCAGAAAAATGAAAAAGTATATATTATTTATATCATTACTTGGTATTACAAGTTGTGATAACCATCAAAAAACAACGGAAATGGATGATAAGGCCCCTGCATTCTATCAAAAAAAATGGGATAAACTTCCAGAAGATAACCAGGTTCTTGGGCCTGTTGCAGACCCCAGTAACTTGGATACAGTCAGTGTTTATGAAAAAAGGCAGCCCAAAGCTTTTGACGAAGATGATACGATTCGGGATGGTCATGCCCATCGTGCCGGATTTTTTCAAAACGAAGAAGAATAAGTATGAACGAAGACATTAAGATTGCCCAATATGTTATAGAAACTGAAATTAAAGGGCTTCAGGCATTGAAGTCAGTATTTGATAGTGGTTTTGTTCAAGCCGTTGAAACGGTATTGAAATGCTCTGGGCGTGTTATTGTGACAGGCATGGGGAAAAGTGGTCACGTTTCCAATAAAATTGCGGCAACTTTATCTTCTACTGGAACGCCAGCTTTTTTTATCCATCCGGCTGAGGCAAGCCACGGAGATCTTGGCATGATCACAGGCCAAGACGTTGTTCTGGCTTTGTCAAATTCAGGGGAAACCCGTGAATTGTCTGATATTATTGCCTTTGCCAAACGTTTTAATATTCCCTTAATATCAATTACCCAAAATAAAAACAGCAGTTTAAGTAAAGCCGCCGACGTCAGCATAGTCTTGCCAAAGGAAGAAGAAGCCTGTCCAAATGGATTAGCGCCAACAACATCATCAACCATGATGTTGGCTTTTGGCGATGCCTTGGCCGTGACTTTGCTTAAAAGAAAAGGGTTTTCAAAAAATGATTTCAAAGTATTTCACCCAGGCGGTAAATTAGGGGCAAAGTTAATGCACGTCAAAGATTTGATGCATAAAGGGGATCAAATTCCTTTGGTTCAGGAAGGAACCTTGATGTCCGAAGCTTTGTTGGAAATGACAAAAAAACGTTTTGGCTGTGTGGGGATTGTAAATGCCCAAAACAGATTAACGGGTATCATTACAGATGGCGACTTACGGAGGACAATGTCACCAGGTCTTTTGAATGAAAAAGTTGAAAATATTATGTCGAAAAATCCCAAAACGATTGAAGAGGAAAGTTTGATTGAAAGTGCCGTCAGTAAAATGTCGGGGTCCATTACAACATTATTTATTGCAGATGATGCTAAAAAAATTCTTGGGATTATCAGTATTCACGACTGTCTGTTAGTAGGGGCTGTTTAGACGATGAATAAAGATTATCAAAAACTGGTTGCCCGGGCCAAAGAATCAAGAAAAGGCCGGAAAAAACTTAGGGGGTTATTGCTGGCTGGGGCATTGGCCGTTTTAATTTTGGTTCCAACAGTTTATAAATTAATTGAAATCTACGAAGATACATTCTTGGTAAAAAGTAAGATTGAAGTGGATACAATCGATTTTGATAAAAAGTCTGTGGTTAACCCAAAATATGTTGGTGTCGATAACAAAAACCAACCTTTTTTCATGACAGCCGATACAGCAACCCAACAAAAAGAAAATATGGTTCAGTTGGAAAATGTAAAAGGTGAAATCAAATTAACCGATGGGGATACTGTGAATGTTCGGGCCAACAAAGGGTTTGTTAATACAGAAAATGATAAAAAAGCAGATCTGTACGGAGCCGTTCATGTTTTTCATGACAAGGGATATGATGCCAAAACAGAGGTTGCTCACATAAATTTTGCGGACAGTACAATTTCAGGGCCGCAGAAAGTTAAAGCAAAAAGTAATCAAGGGACTGCTATGGGGGATCGATTTATGTTAGACTATGGTAAGAAAATAATTACTTTGTATGGAAATCCACATCTTATTATTGTATCGAATTGAGTGTTATTATGAAATTTTTTTCAGCAGTCTTATTTGTTTTTTTAACTGGAACCGTTTGTTATTCTGTCAATGCAGACCCTGATAAAAAAGACCCCATCCATATTTTTTCAGATGAAAAGATGGTTTTCGACCAAAACAAACTTCAAGTATCTGCTTATGAAAACGCCGTTTTGACCCAGGGGGCTGATTCCATTAAGGCAGATGAAATTCATGGGTATTTCAAAGAAGCCAAAGTAAGAAAAGAAAATGGGTCAAGATATGAACTTGAAAGAATCAAAGCCATTGGCCATGTTAAAATAATTTCCCCAGGCAAGTTGGCAACAGCGGATTATGGAACTTATTATGTCGACAAGGAACAGGTTATTCTTGAAAATAATGTCGTTATTTCAGATGGTGAAAATGAAGCCAAAGGCGCCTATGGCGTTATGGATAGAAACAAAGGGACCACCCAAATATATAGTTGTAAGCCCGGCCAAAAACATGGTAAAAAACAACGCGTAAAAGCATTATTATCAAAAGGTAAAGATGACACTAAGTAAGGTAAATAATCAGTTAATTTCTTTGGAAACCCACAATATTGGGAAGTCTTTTAAAAAACGTCCTGTCGTGCGGGGAGTTTCTATAAAAATTACCCAAGGGGAGGTTGTTGGCTTGTTGGGCCCAAATGGGGCTGGAAAGACGACTTGTTTTTATATTATTTGCGGTCTTATTAAATCTGATTATGGAACCATTTCGTATGGGGGGCATGATATTTCTTCCCTTAGCATGTATCGCCGTGCAAGATTGGGGATTGGCTATTTACCCCAGGAAGCTTCGATTTTCAGAGGGCTTAACGTAGAAGACAATATCCGTGTTGCCTTAGAAGTTATTGAATCGTCTTCAGGAAAACAGGATGCAAAACTTGAAGAATTATTGGCCGAATTTTCAATCAGCCATTTACGTCATACATCAGCCCTATCCTTGTCAGGGGGGGAACGACGGCGCGTTGAAATTGCCCGCGCCCTTGCAACAAACCCCCAATTTGTGTTGTTGGATGAACCGTTGGCAGGAATTGACCCAATTGCTGTGAATGATATACGGGCCTTAATCCGTCAGTTAACGGATCGTAATATTGGGGTGCTGATTACAGATCACAATGTAAGGGAAACCCTTAGTATTGTTGATAGAGCATACATTTTGAATGATGGAAAAGTTTTAACCGAAGGAAGCGCCCAAGATATCATTAATCACAAAGATGTTCGTCGGGTATACCTTGGCGAATCCTTTAAAGTATAACAAAATATAATAAATGGAGGAAACTATGAATTTAGAAATATCAGGAAAGCATGTAGAATTAGGCGATGCTTTAAAGGGACATATTCAAGATAAACTTGAAAAAGCTGTTAGTAAGTATTTTGGAGATGTTGTGGATTCCCAAGTAATTGTCAGTAAAGATAATCATGATTTTCGTGTGAATATTGATATTCATGTGGGGCAAAATATTTTTGTGCGGGCAGAAGAAACGGCAGATGATGCCCATGCTGCAACGGACAAAGCAGTGCATATTATTGAAAAGAATTTGCGGCGTTATAAAAAAAAATTAAAAGCCCATCACGGGAAACATGACGCCGGATTGGAGCAACGCGCGTTGCAATATGTTTTAAGTGGGGCCGTCTGGTCCGGAGACGAGGCTGAAGAAGAAGCAGAACCCACCATTATTGCAGAAACTGTTTCAAGTATTCCAATGTTGTCTGTCAGTAATGCGGTTATGCGCATGGACTTGGAAAATTTACCTGTGTATCTTTTTAAGAATGAAAAGAGTGGCGATATTAATGCTGTCTATACCCGCAAAGACGGGAATATTGGTTGGGTGAACCCAGGGTCTAAGTCGTCATAAATCTCTTTTCCCCACAGGGGGTGTGTGGTATAATCCTGTGAAAGAGGTGTTAAGTGTCAAAAGCGAAGTTACAGCTTGTTGCAAATTCATATGCGACTGCTTTGTTTGAAGTAGCAACCAAAAATAAATCAACTGAAGTTTTATATAAAGCTTTTAAAAAGAATGTGTCTTTTTTTGACTTAGCACAAGTTAGAAAAATACTGGATAACCCCCTTCTTTCTAAAGATGACCACGAACACTTTGCCAAGGCTTTTGATCTTAAAGGCGTTGCCAATGATTTATTGATAGGTTTGATTAAGACATTATTTTCTTATTCTCGGATGGCAATTTTTCCGTATGTCCTTCAAAGTTATTGCGACCTTTATATGAAGGAAACGGGGGAATGTGAAGTTACTGTAATAAGTGCAGAAGATTTAAGTAGCGGACAGGAACAAAACCTTAAGAAAAAATTGGAAGCCTATCTACAGAAAAAAGTTTCTTTCAATAAGAAAATTCAAGAAAACCTAAAGGCAGGATTTGTCCTGGAATTCACAGGTAAACGACTTGATCTATCCTTAAAGGGTCAACTAAAACAATTTTTAAACCACGGGATGTTAAAATGAAAATAGACATTAAACCAACAGAAGTAATTTCAGTCTTAAAAGAACATATTGAAGGCTTTGATAAAAAGACGAAGCTGGATGACACTGGAAAAGTGGTTTCTGTGGGGGATGGAATTGCCCATATTTATGGTCTGGATAAAGTTAAATCAGGGGAAATGATTAAGTTCCAAAGTGGCATTATGGGCATGGCCTTAAACTTGGATACAGATTCTGTTGGGGCTGTTATTTTTGGAAATACCCGGGGGGTAAAAGAAGGGGATACTGTTTCATTAACAGGAAAAGTTATTCAATGTCCTGTGGGAAAAGGATTGCTTGGTCGTGTTGTGGACGCTTTGGGAAACCCAATTGATGGAAAGGGTCCGTTAAAGGATGTGACCTATAAATCCGTGGAAACAGAGGCACCTGGAATTATTGCGCGCAAGTCCGTAAGTGAACCCATGTCAACAGGTATAAAGGCCATCGATGCATTGATTCCGATTGGACGTGGACAGCGGGAATTAATTATTGGGGATCGTCAAACGGGTAAAACTGCCATTGCCATTGATACAATTCTTAATCAAAAATCAACGAATGATAAAGGCGGCGATAAAGACAAGCTTTTTTGTGTTTATGTTGCGATTGGTCAAAAAAGATCAACCGTGGCCCAAATTGTTAAAACATTAGAAGAAGCTGGTGCGATGGAATACTCTATCGTTGTGGCGGCAACAGCCTCGGATCCGGCTCCTCTACAATTCTTGGCGCCTTATACAGGGTGCACCATGGGGGAATATTTCCGTGATAACGGGATGCATGCCTTGATAACTTATGACGACTTATCCAAACAAGCGGTTGCTTATCGTCAAATGTCATTGTTGCTGCGTCGCCCGCCAGGACGCGAGGCTTATCCTGGGGATGTTTTCTATTTACACTCTCGTTTGCTTGAGCGGGCTGCGAAACTAAGTGATGATCACGGGGGTGGTTCTTTAACAGCGTTGCCGATTGTTGAAACACAGGCAGGGGACGTTTCTGCCTATATTCCCACAAACGTTATTTCCATTACGGATGGTCAGATTTTCTTGGAAACAGACTTGTTTTATAAAGGCATTCGACCTGCTGTCAATGTGGGGTTGTCCGTTAGTCGTGTTGGGTCTGCTGCCCAAATTAAAGCCATGAAGCAAGTGGCTGGAACCATTAAATTAGAATTGGCACAATACCGTGAAATGGCTGCCTTTGCGCAGTTTGGATCTGATTTGGATGAGTCAACACAAAACCTATTATCCCGCGGGGAACGGTTAACAGAACTTTTGAAACAACCGCAATATTCTCCTTTAAAAAGTGAAGAACAGGTTGTTGTTATTTATGCGGGTGTTAACGGATATTTGGATGACCTTGACGTGGGTGAAATCCAAGATTTCGAAACGGCACTCCTGCATGACTTAAACAAGAATCATTCTGATTTAATGAAAGAAATTGCAAAAGAAAAACAACTGAATGAAGACATAGGAAACAAGGTAAAGACCTTTATTGAAAAGTTTAAGAAACAATATAAAACTGTGTAACGATGGCAAACTTAAAAGATCTTAGGAAAAGAATACAAGTCGTAAAATCGACGAAAAAGATTACATCAGCGATGAAGTTGGTGGCCACTTCCTATATGAAAAAAGCGGAAGGCCGGTATCATTCTGGCCTAAGTTATCGTAATGGTTTTCAAGGAGTTGTGGACAGGCTTTGTCGTAACTTAAAAGCAATTGATACAGAGAAAGAAAATGAATTAATTGTGGGACGCAAAGGGGATAAATGCCTTTTAATTTTATTGTCAGCTGATCGCGGGCTTTGTGCAGGATTTAATGGAAATATTGGCCGGTATGCATCAAAAAGAATCCAAGTTCTTCAAGATGCGGGCAAGAAAGTTCATGTCTTATGTATCGGCAAAAAAGCTGCCGGAGCTTTGAAACCGAATCACAAACAATTGGTTGAAAAAATAATTTCAATGCCAACAGATCGTCATTATCATGATGTGTCTATTTTGGTGGAAAAGGTTATCAAAGATTTTTATGAAGAAAAATTTGATACGTGCGAAGTTATTTATAATCAATTTAAATCCATATTGGCTTGTTTACCAAGATGCGAACCTTTTATTCCACTTCAACCATCAAAAGAAAGTCTTCAAAATAAAAATCAAGATTTATATGACATGGAACCCATGGATGATGAATTTGTAAATAAGATCACCACAAAATATTTAGTTGCGCATTTATACGCCGCGGTCGTTGATAGCCAAATCAGCGAACAAAGTTCAAGGATGATGGCGATGGACAGTGCCTCGCGCAATGCCGAAGATTTAATTGGAAAAATGGAATTGAAATACAACAGAACCCGTCAATCAATCATTACCAGCGAATTGATTGAAATCATTTCAGGTGCCGAAGCTTTATAAGGAAAAGAAAAATGACAATAGAAAAAAAGACAAAGCAATCACAAACGAATATAGGACATGTTTCAAAAATCGTGGGCCCTGTCGTGGATGTTTATTTTCCAGAAGACGCGCCAGATATTTTGAATGCCTTAGAAATTAATATAGAAGGCAAAAAAATTATTTTGGAAGTTGCCGCCCACTTAGGGGAAAAGCAAGTTCGGACAATTTCCATGGGGGCAACAGATGGTTTGCAACGTGGGACACCTGTAACAGATACGGGGAATCCTATTATGGTTCCTGTAGGTGAGGAAGTTCTTGGTCGTATTATGAATGTCATAGGGGAACCTGTTGATGAACGAGGGCCAATCAACGCAAAGAAATTATTGCCAATTCACAGATCTGCGCCGCCATTTGATCAACAATCCACAGAAACAGAAATATTGGTAACAGGTATTAAAGTTATTGATTTGCTGGCGCCTTACTCCCGCGGGGGAAAAGTTGGCTTATTCGGTGGGGCCGGTGTTGGAAAAACTGTTTTGATTATGGAATTAATCAATAATATTGCCAAAGCCCATGGTGGGTATTCTGTTTTTGCGGGTGTTGGGGAACGAACTCGCGAAGGAAATGACCTGTATCACGAAATGATTGAATCAGGTGTTATTGATTTAAAAGGTAAAAATTCCAAAGCTGCTTTGGTCTATGGCCAAATGAATGAATTGCCAGGCGCCCGTGCCCGTGTGGCCTTAACAGGCTTGACCCAGGCTGAATATTTCCGGGATGAAAAAGGTCAAGATGTTTTATTATTCGTTGATAATATTTTCCGTTTTACGCAAGCGGGGTCTGAAATTTCTGCTTTGTTGGGACGTATTCCTTCTGCTGTGGGGTATCAACCAACCTTAAGTACAGAAATGGGGGATTTGCAAGAACGTATTACATCCACGAACAAAGGATCCATTACAAGTGTACAGGCAGTTTATGTACCTGCGGATGATTTGACAGATCCAGCCCCAGCTGCCTCCTTTTCCCACTTAGATGCCACCACTGTTTTAAGTCGTCAAATTGCAGAATTGGGCATTTATCCTGCCGTTGATCCACTGGATTCAACTTCCAGAATTTTAGATCCACGAATTGTGGGGGATGTTCACTATAAGGTGGCGCGCGATGTTCAAGAAATTCTTCAGACCTATAAATCTTTGCAGGATATTATTGCCATTTTGGGGATGGATGAATTATCCGAAGAAGATAAATTAACGGTTTCACGTGCCCGGAAAATACAACGATTTTTCTCGCAACCCTTTCATGTGGCAGAAGTATTTACAGGACGTTCTGGGGCTTTCGTTAGTTTGCAAGATACAGTCGATGGCTTTAAAGGAATTATTGAAGGTAAATATGACTATTTACCAGAGGCAGCTTTTTATATGGCAAGTAACATCGAAGAAGTTAAAAAGAATGCTGAAAAATTAAAGGGTAAAGAGTAATTTTATGACGTTAGTTTTTCAAATTGTATCCCCCTTTAAAACCATAAAACACGACAGTGTTTCCATGGTCACGCTACCTGGGGCAGATGGGATGCTGGGTGTCATGCCAAAACATGCAACGTGCCTTGTTGATTTGCAACCGGGGATTATTAAAATATATAAAAATAAAGATATTTTAAAACGTTATATCACCCACGAAGGGGTGGCCAATATTACACCGGAAAGATGCACAGTAAGCGTGGAAGAATTCCATGAAATAGATGATCTTGATCCAAAAGTTTTGGAAGAAAATATTAAACGATATCACAATGACTTGGCTGGTGTGGATATCGAAGTTGAAGAACGAATTCTGGAAGCAAAAATTAAGGCAACAGAAAAAATGTTAGAGGTTGCGCGTCAACATTTTAAGAAATAAAGTAAATCATGGCTTATGATCAAAACAACATTTTTGCAAAAATTATTCAGGGCAAGATTCCTTGTGATAAGGTTTATGAAGATGATTTTTCTTTGGCCTTTCGCGACATATCCCCTAAGGCAAAAATTCATGTATTGGTAATTCCCAAAGGCATGTATACAGGCTTTGAAGATTTTACAGAGAACGCATCGGATAAAGAAAAAGTCGGGTTTTCCAGGGCTATTTCCAAAGTTATTAAACAGTTAAATTTATCAGAAAAGGGGTGCCGCCTTATTTCAAATTTAGGCAACGATGGTGGGCAAGAAGTTCCCCATTATCACGTGCATATTTTAGGGGGCGAAACACTGGGGGCGTTGATTGGAAAATGATGAAAAAAATATTTTTTATAGTGGTATTCTTAGGCTTATCCTTTAAGTCATTTGCTGTTATTGAAACAGAAGATATCGGCGGTATCAACCCAGAAACAGTTGGGATCAATACGTATGATACAAAGTTCATTCCAACAGATCTTTGGGAAGGGCTTTCGCATACACAAGTTGTCAAGCTTATCAAAAATTTACCGACGAAATTTAAAAATAATTTTTGGACCCGCCTGCAAATACCTTTGCTTTTGGCCCCTATGAAAGTGCCTGAAAATAAAACCGGTGAAAATAATATTTTCAATTTAAGGTTTGAAAAACTGCTTGATATGGAAGCGGTTGACCAGGCTTATAATCTTGGGAAAAATCATGCGGATCAATTGGATGAAGATAGTTGGGCATGGTGTCGATTTATACATTTTCTGATTCATAATAATTATGATAAGGCTTTCAGTATTGCACAGGAATTTGCCTTAAAAGACAAGGATAACAAGTGGCAACACGCGGTTATCACAATGCAATTATTGATGGGGAAATCAGATCAAGCAAGTTTAAGTTTATCTTTGCTTGAAAAAGAAAATATGAAGAAAGATTATGATTTTATCAAAACCATTAAACAAATTCAGGTCGGGGAAAAAATCAAAGATCCTGAACATTCTATCCGTCCATTAATTGTTAAATTGATGGTGTCTAAAAATATTATTCCTGAAGATATGAACATTGAAGCTATGTCAGATGACATCATTTTAATGATGATATTGGACCCTGGATTTGAAAAATTTTCAGATCGAATGAAACTATCAATTCTTGAATATTATACAGAACAAAATACACATAAGCCGCAGTTATTAAAAGATCATTATTTGAAGTTGGCAACTGAAGATCTGGTGAAAGAGGCTACTCAGAAAATTTCTAATAAAGAATATGATAAAGAAAATGATCCATTAATTCGGGCAGCTTTATATAAAATATTTGTTGATTCAGAAGACGAAGAAATAAAGAAAATGGCTTTTTCTGCTTTTTACAAAAATGCTTATGCAAATAAAATTTTAACAGTGGCGGTTTCTTGTTTTGGTAATGATTATAATTATCCTGCTGCTGCTTATGACAAAGATTATTCCTTTGCGTTTGTTCTGCATAATTTAATGTTGAAAAACAAAAGCCAAATGAAGGCTTGGATTGAAGGATTGAACCAGGAAGAACTTTCTGAACTATCTTTGAGTATTCTTGCAAGTTGTGATTTGGATTATTTTTCAGGGGAAACACAAGAAAATTTGATGGAAAACGTAAGAAAATTAAATTTAGATCCTGCAAAAAAATTCTTGTTTAAAGAGAAACTAAAGTTTTTACATAATGGTTCGTCCCCCTTTAAATTATCAGATAGTCGTTTGATTGATGTCATTTCAGGGCAGTATGGTTTTGGGGCAGGTTTATCCATTCTTCTTAGTTCATCACAGTCCATATTATCAACAGATGTCTGGCAGGCTGCTGTTCAACTTCGTGTTTTAGAAGCCCTTAAACTGAAAAACCAAGCAACACAACTGCGACAGCTTTATGCTTATTCTTCTGCCAAGGATGAATAACAGTGACAGCGCCCATGAATATTTTGGAACAATTTCTGGAAATGTTAATTGTGGAACGTGGGGTTGCGAAAAATACATTGGAATCTTACCGTCGCGATTTATTATCGCTTTTTCAATTCTTTTCTGGGAAATCAATTAACCCCATTCAGGGCACATCCGAAAACTTAAAAACTTATTTATCTGGTTTACATGATGGGGGATTGTCTGCCCGATCGATTGCCCGGCATATTTCATCCATTAAACAATTTTATCGTTTTCTGATTTTGGAAAATACGATAACAATAGATCCAACAACAATAATAGACAGCCCAAAACAAGCCAAGGCGCTGCCAAAAATTTTATCTGAAAAAGACATCGAATCTTTGCTGTTAACAGCAGCGGAAGATAACAGTCCAGAAGGGTTTCGTTTAATGGCGCTGCTTGAAACATTGTATGCGACAGGGCTGCGTGTGTCTGAATTGGTTATGTTGACCCACGGGGCTTTTTCTTATGAGACCGACACTATCATTGTCAAAGGGAAGGGGGCCAAAGAACGAATCGTCCCTTTGGGAAGTCATGCCCGAACTGCCCTTAAAAAGTATGTTGGGGTGCGGGGATATTTTGTACACCGCAAACAAAGCAAGTGGTTGTTTCCATCAACCAGTAAAGAAGGTCATTTAACCCGGCAGCGGTTTGGTCAATTGTTAAAACAGTTGGCAATGGATGCAGGGCTGGATCCATCAAAAATATCGCCACATGTTGTGCGTCATGCCTTTGCCACACATTTACTAAGTCATGGGGCTGACCTTATTTCTGTTCAGAAAATGCTGGGCCATTCCGATATTTCAACGACACAAATTTATACCCACGTTTTGCAAGATAAACTACAGGATCTGGTTTTAAATCATCATCCATTGGGTAAGAAAAATTAAGTTATTTTTGCCATATTTTATCGTAATGCGACTTCCAGTCTTTCAAGAATGGTGATGGTAAAACTGGCATGAACAATATAATGAAAAAGGCGAACTTTCCAACCATTATACAAGCCGCTGATTCCGTATTTTCGGTAAAGATCCCGCATGGCTTTGAACAGGCGTGTACGTCCACTGGTTGTGCTTTTTTGTTGCTGGGTTTTAACGCAGTCAAAGGGCATAATAAACAAAGTATTTATAATACCCACAAGAATACTGATGATAAATAAAATCCAAAAATCCAATGGTCCATCTGTTTCAAAATATTTACGGGCGCTGCCCCTGAAAAAATCATCCGCCACCAAAAAAGTTATCCAAGATACCATTTGTTTTACGTACACAGGGCGAAGTCCTGCCATAAGTTGAAGGCCTAAGCCCTTTCTGTTTTGTGTAAAAAAGTAAAGCAAGCCACTTTTGCTTTTGTAATGTGTCATCAGCCAAACCTTGATTCGTTCAAGGGGTGTGATAATAAAGCATTCAAAATTGGCAATTAAGGCAGCTGACACCAATTTATTCATTTCAGATCGGCTAAAAAGATCCAGGGATTCCAGCCCAAAGGGAATAAATAACATCATGGGCCACCGATAGATTTGCTTGATGACAACACGCAGGGTATTGGGGATATATCCCCGATAAAATCCCATCAGGCCATTGCTGCGATAGATATTTTTTGTAACTGCCAGGGCACTATGATTCCCCGGCAAGGCTTGCATATTTGTTTTGATACAATCCAAAGGATGTTCAAGGGGCAAGGCAAGCGCCCCGCGGACGGCACCATAAAAACTGACCTTTGCGTATTGGTCCCACGTAAAACTTTTGGCAAAGCAAGGTTTGGGGGGCAGGACAATAAAGGTCAATAAAAATATAAAAATTCGATATTTCTGCATGGTGCCTAAACATATCACTAAGATTAAAAAGGATCAATCTATTGTCTAAGGATGCCCATTAACGTTTCGTTAAGGTTTTGAATTTTATCTTCTTTGAAAAATTCCGTGTGGTTTTTTGCGGCTATTTTATAGGCTTGTGCCAGCGTATCTTTTCCTAAAACAGTCAGAACAGGATACCTGGATTTATTGTTTCCCTTACGATGAATGCGTTCAATCATACCTTTTGACTCAAGCTTTCGCAAAGATTGGGATGTTACGTTAACATCAGTGCGACAATACTTTGAAAGATCTTTCTGGCGTACATGGCATTTATTTTGGGCAAAACGATCCATCCCAGCCATTAAAATAAATTGAACCTGGCTGATATTCAAAGGGGTTAGGCTGTTTTCAGCTTTCTTATTCCAGGCGTTGGCCACTTGCCAAAGCAGATAACCTGTATTTTTCTCCATCACATCACCATATAGTATGTATACATATTATTTTGCCATGGTTTTGGCAGGTGTAAAGGGTTTTTTTCAAAAACCCTACTTTTAGCTATGGGACTTTTCATAAACTTTTGTTTCACTGCGATGGCAGTGTTGGAAAAAATTATGCAGGGGAATAATAAAAAACCTTATATTATCCTCTTTTTCTTAACAGTTTCCCATCGTTCAAAAACGAAGTAAAGAAAAAGGCTGGTATAGACCAGCCTTTTGTTTGGGCTAAGAAATTAATTTATTTTTTAGCTTCTTCTTTTATTCCAAGTGCAGGAACAAGTTCTCTTTTTCCACAACCTTTGCGGTTATATAAGCGTGTAAGGTGATTGTAACGTGATCTGTATGCTTCAACTTCAGTTTTTTCTGCATCAGAAAAGTCCATAAAGAACCATGGAGCAATGAAGAAAGCCCCGGCAACACCAAGTACAACATTTTTCCCAGTTTTTTCACATTTAGGTAAAAGTTTTTTTATGTTGCTATCAATTTCAGATAGCATGGACTCAATTTCATGGCAGTCTATATCTCTATCACCGGGTTGATGCATATTGACAGGATTTGCAGAGCGCCCAGCACAACCAGCAATAGCAACAAAGCTTATTAAGACAATAAATTTTTTAATCATGTTTGTTTCCTTATTTTTTTTATACAATAAGGACAAGATACGGATTATTTATATATTTACAAGTAATAATCTATACTTTATCCAATATTTTGAATATTAGGCATTGTTTCTGAATTAAAAGGAACAAGGCCCTGATTAATAAGGGTTCCTTTATTGCCAGAAATTTCTGAAGATTGATAAAAATTAATAAATTTTTGAAGGCCATCCACCATGCGCAGTCTGTCTTTTCGGGCATAAATATATAAAGGCCTTGATAAAAGATATTCTTGTGAGGCAATGCTATCAAAAGAGGGGGCAACCCCCTCAATTGATAGGGCCTGAATTTTATCTTTAAATTTTTTAATAAAACTGTATCCCATGATGCCCAACATTCCAGGATTATCGTTAATTTTTTGAACGAATAAATCATGGGAATCGCCTAAATCATATTTTGTGGCAATAATAACGTGATCGCTGTCTTGCCTATAGGTGTTGCAGACTTTTTCATATCGATGTGGGTTTGATTCTTTAATCTTTTGGATCCATTTATTGGTGGCACACCCTTTATCCATGGCAAGTTCTAGGAAAGATTCATAAGTTCCATTTTTGACTTGGGGCAATAATAATTGGATTTTTATATTGGGAAGTTTGGGGTTAATATCCCGCCATTTTTTATAAGGATTCTTGATCAGTTTCCCATATTTATTTGGAACTTGTTTTGCCATCGCAAGAAATAATTCTTCAAGTGTAATGTTAAAAATTTTGGTTCCCTTTTTGACGCTTAAGATAATACCATCATAACCAAAAGGAACCTCTAAAATAGGGCCCACCCCATTTTTTTGGCACAGGGTGATTTCCGATTCTTTTATTTTTCTGGATGCCCCGACTATGTCAGGTGAGAAATTATGCTTGGTTGGGCTGCAAAAAACAGCCATTCCCTGACCTGTCCCAGTCCCTTCGATAAAGGGTTCTATTTTATTAAAATTCTTTGAAAAATTCTTGGCAACTTCAACAGAAAATGGATAGACAGTTGTGGATCCAACAGATCGAATTTGCAACCTTTCTGCATCTGCATTCCCCGCCAATAGGCAGAATAAAGTTAATAATATTTTATAGTTTGTATTTACCATTTATCTTATTTCCTTCGTAATAAAGCCCAGAGGCAATGGCAAAAGATTTATAAATTTCTGGAATTCCTAAATCATCATACATTGAATATTTTGTGTTTAAACTTATTAAAAAATGTTCTGTTGTTAAGACTTTTGTTTTAACAGCTTTTTCTTGAATGATTTCCAAGACAAGTTGGGCTGTATTTTTTCCTTCAGATAAAGAAGATGTTGACACAGATAGGGGGACGCCATCTTTTGAATTTGTTTCATATAAACCAATAACGGGGATGCCCGAATTTTTAACTGTCCAAGAAATAACATCTTTAGAAGAAACAATCGTATTATCTGTCATTGATGTTTTTAGGTTCCTGTAATTTGACAAAAAGATAAAATCAACCTCAGCCAGGTGGTTTAGTTTTTTGACAGATTCCTTCCATTCTTCAAAGGTATCAACCATGATTGAATCTGTTAAAACATGGGGATCCCATGAATGGGTTAATATAAACTTATCATCCACTTTCATTAAGGTAGTTTGATCCCCAATGGAGGCAAGCTTCAGGCTTTTTTTGTTTTTCTTTAGGCTGGATAAAACTTTCTTAACATCATTTAACGGAAATTGTTCTTGAACGCCGGAAACATTTTTTGCATTTGTATAGTCATAAGAAGAAGGATCCTTAATTTTTGCATAGACAAGGCTGATATGGGGGTTGCCAATATAGTTTTTCCCCACATATTCTTGTGCTTCCTCGCCAACGGCGACGATGACTTCTGGTTTTAGATCCTGAATAATATTTTCTGCAGATATTCCTGATGAAACTTTATAACGTTCAGATTGTTTATTTAAAGTGTTCATAAAGTAATTTAAGATAGAAGGATTCTTATCATGTTGAAGCTTTTTCAAAAACCCTTTATTAAAGGCACGGACAGAAGATAGCGTCGTATCATAACTATGAATAATAATAATTCTGGGCCGGTTTAAGTTATAAGATAAAATAAACCAAAAAATAACCAGAATCAGTATTCCCTTAACAATAAAAAATCTTTTTTTAACCATCATCATAGGCTTAATAATCCTATTGATTTCCAATAGGGCAAACTTAAATAGACAGCCGCCAACTTTAATAAGTTAAGAATCGCATTTAAGGTTAAAACAGAACGTTCTTTAAAGGGATGATTTTTCATTAAAACAAATCGAAAGTTTGAATATTCGGGTGATTGAAAAGGAAAGTAAAAAGATTCGCCAAAAATTAAAATAATGAAGGCCATAATCCAGGGGGATATTCCAATTGTTTGGGCAATCGGAATAAGGATGGATCCAAAAATAAAAATTGTGGGGCCTTTGGGCATAACAAAACGGGTTAAGGTAATTAAGACGAATAAAATCGCAATCGTTTTATTGAAATTGCCTAAGATATAATTTCCAACAAATTCAAGTTTATCTGAAATCATGTGCAATAGGCCAATATGATTGGCTGTGGATAGCAATCCCGTTAACCCTGCCAGATAAACCAACTCTGTCCAGTTGATGTCAGTATTAAACCCATCGCGTCGGATAAAACTGAAAGTTAAAAATGTTGACATGACAAGCAAGGCAATGGTTTCAGGATTAATTCGATGATACCGAGATGTCGCCATGCCAATAAAACAGATCAGGGTTCCCACTGCGGCAGCCCATTCATAAGAAGTTGGGGGACCCAAGGTTTCAAGCTGCCGGGAAATCAGGGTTTTTGACAAGTTTATCTTGGTGAAACCCCGCATTAAAATGGCCATGGCAATAGAATGCAGAACAATTAAAATAAGGGCTGTGACGAAGGATGCCTTAAGCCAACCCATCCATTGGAATTGCGCCTGATATTGTCCCCAGAATAATCCAAGCAATACATAATTGCGTACAGAACTACTAAGAAAAGCAGGGCCTAACAACGTAACGCTTTGCAACGCATTGGCGACAACAACAGTCCACATCTTTTCTTTGTAATGAAGGCGTAAGGTGGCATACGCATCTTTTACAAAAGAGGCCGATAAGTTAACCCTGTTTGTCATATCAGGAACAGTAGGCGTCAGAATCGACCCCAGGGTAAACATGGACATGTTAACCAAAATATTATTCTTAGGCACCTTATTTAACAAATTTAATAAGATCCTATAAAGTAACCCAGAAGACATAATAATGGCGGCAATTCCAAAGATACCAAGGGCCATGATAAAGGTTCTGGACGAAAATCCAGATAAAATAACTTTTGGATCTGTTAACCCAATCCCCAAGCTGATCAACAAGGCGAAGATAGATGGGATGAATTCAGGAACCAACCGGAATGCCCATGTTATAAGGGTTCCAGATAAAATACATAAAAATAACTTTTGTTTTATTTGGAAATCGTAATAATTCCCCAAAACATAAAATAAAATAATGGGCGTTAAAATGGCCAAAATCCATCCGAATAAGTAAATGTTTTCATTAAACGGAAGGTCGACTTTTTTCTTTCGGATTCCTTTTTCAGGTTTCTGCTGAAACTTTCTTGTAAATTCACGCGAAAAATTCAAAATTAATTCATTCAACATTTTTCGATCATTTTTGACAAGCTGAATTAAATCATATTTATGAATTCTTGCAACGGTTACGTCTTGGGATGTTGCAGTTGCTGTTCCAATATAATCTTTTTGATCCAGGGCACATTCTTCACCAAAAAGCATGCCTTCTTTTAAAGGAATAATTTGGTCTTTTATTTTAAGATTTATGGCGCCTTCAACCAAGAAATATAAAAAGTCAGCTTCTTTCGATGGGCGTGTAATCAGTTGATTTCTTTTATAAGTATGTAGGGAAAATAGGGCGATTAAGCGTGCTTTTGATCCTTGGGGAAGGACAGAGAAAGGACCTAATTCATTTTGGACTATTCTTTTTATTTTCTTTAAGCATCTGCTTTCAATCGTCATTCTTTGGCATCTATTTTACTATTTTAGCTTTTCTCTTTTATACGAAGTTTTTTTAGAATGGTCATTAATGGAAATTTCAAATTCCCCTTTTTCACCTGTAAAAAGACCTGGGCCATTAACCTGGTCTGTGGGTAAAACTTCTTGACCCTCGTAGTTGCTGCAACTAACAAGGGTCAAGATTGCGAAAAGGGCACTTAAAAGCTTTTTCATTTATGGGCGCTCTAGAATTTTAGACGTGCACCAAGCATGACTACGTGAATATCTTTATAATCTTTTGTGCTTGATTTTTGAACATCAAATTGATGACCACGCCATGTTAAGAACATTTCTGTTGCGGCACTATCAAATTTTTGCAATGCTGTCGCACCAAATAATTTTGCCGTTCCTTTTTTGTCCGCATCTGTTGATAGGTTACGTGTTTGACCATAGTCAACAGAGAAGATTGTTTTACCACAATCCAACATATCAACATGTTGTCCAAGTTTTACAAAATAGTTTTCAGCATTTGATCCACCAGGACGGTTTCTGTAATCACGTGTTCCCCCTGCAAAACTGATGTTTGTACCAAAAGGTGCAAGAACGGACAAACTTCCGTTATATTGCTTGTATTGACCCCCATCGTTTCTGACGGCTGCGGCAGCTGCACGAACTGTGTAGCCACTGATCTTTGCGCCATAGAACAAGGCGGCATCATGTGTGCTGTTATTACCAGTTGTTGATCCTGAGGCACTGTGTCCTACGCGAAGTTGGACCCCTTGAAAGATTGGTGAGTCATAACGAATGCGTTGCTTACGACCATTCCCGTCGAATGGGTCGTATACTTCAATTAAGCGTGGGCTTGTTTTTGGATCAGTGGTTATTTCGCCTTTGTTCACGAAATAAGATGAATCTGTCAAGTAAGATGATGTTGCAAGATATGTTCCCGAAAGATCTTGTTCAGATGAATCGTCTGTTGCACTTGGTCCTTTACCCATATATAAAGTACCCATTTTTTGACTCATCAACAAAAATTCTGCCCGCCTTGGATCAAGGTTATTTTTCTTAGCAGCGCCGGATCGAAGACTTACATCGGAAGAGTTATTAGGTCGGTAACCAAATTCAAAAATACTTTTTGCCGTTAAATCGTCACTGATGGGTGCTTCAGCAATAAAATGCGTACGTGTTATACTGTTATTGTTTGTTACGTGATAAACACCAGTTTTGGCCCCATCATCAGCCCAAGCTGTGGCAACGCTTACGTGTCCACCAATTGTTAGTTTAACTTTTTCATCACGGGAATGAACAACTGTATTATCAGATTGTTTATGCATACGGCTGGACCCAGAAGATTTCCCTTCCAAGGCATCCAAACGTGCATTTAATTCATTAATTTGTTGGCGCAAAGTCATTACTTCGCTGGAATCTGCATGGCTTATTCCCGCAGAAAGAATCGCTGCTACAGCTGCAAAACCTATTAGAACTTTTTTCATTATACCCCCCTTAAGGTTATTAAATATTAAATAAATATTAACTTAATGAATAATTTATTGCAATAGATTTTTTGAAATGGAAAGGGTTGCTATGACTTTACAAAAAAAAATCACAAGTTTAATAAAAACCTGTACGCTGTAATTATAAACAGGAGGCAAGTATGAAAAAAATAATATTTCTGTGGGGGTTATTAATGATATCAAATTTTTCCAATGCAAAACTTGAACAAATTGTTTTAGGCGGAGGCTGTTTTTGGTGTTTAGGGTCTGATTTTGATAAATTACCTGGTGTTACAGAGACAGTTTCAGGCTATGATGGGGGGCAAACAGACAACCCAACTTACGAACAAGTTTCCGCTGGTAATAGTGGATATGTGGAGGTTGTGCAGGTTACTTTCGATACAAGTAAAATATCCCTTGAACAAATTTTGGATTATTTTTGGCGACATGTTGATCCAACGGATAATCAGGGCCAGTTTTGCGATAAAGGTTCCCAGTACAGAACAATTATTTTTTACAATAATGATACCCAAAAAATAATTGCGGAAAAATCAAAACAGCAGATGGTTGCTTTGTTTAATAAGGCGGGATTACAGGTTCATACAGATATTTTATCATCTACAAATTTCACCCCAGCGGAAGCATATCATCAAAATTATTATAAAGAAAATCCTGTTAGGTATAAATATTATCGTTGGAACTGTGGCCGCGATAAAAAAGTTGAAGCCTTAAGAAAGAACGTATGGCATGACAAAAATTAAAATACTTATATTAAGTTTACTTATGGGAAATGCAATGGCAAATAATCAGTATCAAAATTTTGATAAGGCCGCCCGGCTTAAGGAATTAACGCCGATGCAATATAAAGTAACCCAGGAAGATGCCACAGAAAAACCTTTTGATAATGAATATTGGGATAACAAACGTGAAGGTATTTATGTTGATATTGTGTCCGGGGAACCTTTGTTCAGTTCAACGGCTAAATATAAATCAGGCACAGGATGGCCAAGCTTTACAGCGCCTCTTGATCCTGACTATATTATTGAAAAACTGGACTTTAGCGCATTCTGGCCCCGAACTGAAATTCAGTCAAAATATGGGAAATCCCATGTTGGACATGTCTTTAAAGATGGGCCCAAACCATCAGGCTTAAGGTATTGTATGAATTCTGCGGCGATGAAATTTATCCCTAAAGGTGAAATGCAACAGCAAGGATATGGCCAGTATTTACATATTTTTGATGATTTGGGAGTGGGAAAATGAATAAAAGTAATGTGGATCAGATTAATGCGACCTATACAAAGGAATATTGTCATCAACTAGAATTGGCTTATGGCCCCAACATGATGTCGGATGGGGGTGCTGAATCAATCGATCAGATGTTTAAAGATGTTGACCTAAATCACAAGAAAGTTTTAGATTTTGGTTCAGGGCTGGGAGGTGTTGCTTTTTATCTTGCTTCAAAGCATCAAGCCCAGGTTGTTGGTGTGGAAATCAATCCAGAAATGATTGACGTTGCCCTTAGTAAACGCCCTGATAATATTAAAAACCTTGTTGATTTTCAACTTATTACAGAGGATCAAAAATTCCCCTTTTCTGATGAATCATTTGATGTTGTATATAGTAGGAGTGTTATTGTTCATCTACCTGATAGTCAAAGAGAAAAAACATTTCAAGAGTTCTATAGAGTCTTAAAAAAAGGGGGGATACTTGTCATCTGCGATTGGCTGAGCCCCACAAAAGGCCAGTGGAGTCCAGAAATGCAGGAGTTAAGTGAAACAGAATCCCTTCCTTTGTATGCGCATACGCCCCAATCATATATTGAAGATCTTGAAAGACATGGTTTTAATGATATTAGGTGTTCAGACCTTTCAATAAGCCATACACAATACAACCAAGATGTTGTTGATAGGCTTTCTTCTGAAGATATTAAAAACACCTTTATAAAAGCATATGGTGAAAAGACATATAAAGAGCATTTAAATGGCTACAAAAATATAAGGGATTGTAATAAAACAGGTAAAGGAATCAGTGCCCACTTCCTGTCTATAAAGTAGCATAAGCTAGGTCTTATATTATTCCAAAGGCACTTTAATACGGCGTATTAGATGTTAAAGTGTTATATCTTCATTCTTTATTACTACTTACTAAAGTATCTTTGGTATCAAGCTATCCCGATTGTTTAATGAATTGCCGAATGCGGTAAAATCCTGTCCAAAAAACCAAGACAGAAAAGGCCAAGGCCAGGGGCGTAAAAAAATCTGGAAATAAGATCATGGCAATGAAAAAGATGAATGCCTCAGCCCGTTCCATCAGGCCTGGGCTGTAATGAAAGCTTTTGTCCGTTTCATTGTCGCTGAAAATACCCACGACCAAGAAAGATGTCACACAAAATAAAACGGACCCCAGCATAAGAAGGCTGAAAAAACCTCTGTCATAAGGGGCAACAAGAAATAAACCCAAAACAATTGCAAATTCCACCAAACGATCGCAGGTGATATCCAACACACACCCAACGGAACTGGTTGTTTGGGTCAACCGTGCAAGTGTCCCATCAATTGTATCTAAATACCCTGAAAATAAAATAAGAAGAATGGCCATCATGGTTTGGCCTGTATAAGGTGGACTGGAAAGTTTAGACCAGAAAGCAGCGAGTTATAG
>TARA_R110002050_G_scaffold233063_3_pt1 | contig 53327 bp, 46 predicted proteins | sample TARA_R110002050 | Tara Oceans TARA_R110002050 (sample SAMEA4396988) | marine metagenome | biome: Polar Biome; feature: [DCM] deep chlorophyll maximum layer (ENVO:01000326); material: water (ENVO:00002006), including particulate matter (ENVO:01000060) such as... | depth 25 m
CGGATTTATCACTGAAGAAGGAGTAGACAAAGATCATTTTGTACACATTTCTGGATTAGTTGACGAAATTCGCGAAGGCGACGAAGTTGAATTTGATCTTCAAGAAGGAAACAAAGGATTAAACGCAGTGAACGTAAAAGTTATTTAATACATATACTTTCAAGTTTAAAAGAAAGCCCATCTTTATTGATGGGCTTTTTTTATGGCTTGTTTTTAATGTAAGTAAACTAATTTGTCACCTTGAGCGCAGTCGAAAGGAATTAAAACCGTTAGTATAATAAGATTTCGTTAAGCTTCGCTTACTACCTTCAAAATAAAATATCTTTATTTTTCGTTAATGCTCAACCTAACACATCACCAATAATATAGAATAATAAACCAATTGGCACGATTCCATATGAAAGTGTCATTATCTTTGCACAAAATTACGTTATGTCAAAATTATTTTCTGATTTAGGAATCAATCCCGCTTTACAAAAAAGTTTAGCCGATTTACAAATTTCTGTTCCAACAGATATTCAAGAAAAAGTTATTCCTGTTGTATTGAATCAAAAAGAAGATCTTGTTGCTTTAGCAAAAACCGGAACTGGTAAAACCGCAGCTTTCGGCTTGCCTTTGCTACAATTAATAGATACCGAAGATACCACGGTTCAAACTCTAATATTAGCACCTACAAGAGAATTAGGACAGCAAATTCACGCCAACTTATTGTCGTTTACTACAAACAGTCCTACTATTTCTGTGGCTGCGGTATGTGGTGGTATTCCTATAAAACCTCAGATAGAGCGTTTAAAAACACCTACTCAAATAGTAGTAGCAACACCAGGACGTTTAGTCGATTTAGTAAAACGTGGCGCCATTAACATTAAAAACTTAAAGTATTTAGTGTTGGATGAAGCCGATGAAATGGTGAGCGCTTTAAAAGAAGATTTGGATACTATTATTAAGGACATCCCAAAATCGAGACGCACGTTGTTGTTTACAGCAACGATGCCCGGAGCCATTAAGCAATTGGTTCAGAATTACATGTCGAAACATGTGATACAAATAGAAGCAGACATGGCAACAGTTGGTCATCAAGGAATCGATCATCAATATGTAGTTGTAGAACCTATAGAAAAACTAGAAGTTTTACTTCATTTTTTAAACACAAAGGAAGGTCAACGCGGTATTATATTTTGTAAAACCAAAGCAGCCGTTAATAAATTAGCAAAAAACTTAGCCATTAATAAATTTTCATCTGGAGCGTTGCATGGTAGCTTATCTCAAGGGATTCGCAATCGTATTATGGGACAGTTTAGAGAAGGTCATATCGATATTTTAGTGGCAACCGATTTAGCCGCTCGTGGTATTGATGTAAAAGACATAGCATACGTTGTTAATTATCATTTACCTGATACTTACGATGCGTATGTACATAGAAGCGGACGTACTGCCAGAGCAGGAGCAAAGGGGCTTTCTCTAACTATATTACAACAAGAAGAAGTTATAGATATTGCCGATTTTGAACAAGAATTAGGCATTTTTTTTAAAGCCTTTGAAAAAGCAGACGCGCAGAGCATAGAAGAAAATAATGGTTTGTTGTGGGCTAAAAAAATATTTAAAACCAAACCAAATCGCGAAATTTCAGAAGATTTTAAAGCGAAAATAAAAACGGTTTTTCATCATTTAACAAAAGAGGAGCTCGTAGATAAAATATTAGCAAATTATTTAGCGCAAACAGGTACAGTAGTACCAAAACCAGAAGCGTCTAAAAAGCATAACAAGAAATAAATAGTATGGCAAATCATATTAAAAATCAAGAGGATATTTTAACAAAATTAAATATCGAGGCCTTGAATCCTATGCAAAAGGAAGCTGTTTCTGTTATTGAAACAACAACAAACACGATTATATTATCACCAACAGGCACAGGTAAAACATTGGCGTTTTCATTACCGTTGTTAAAAACTTTAAAGTATGATTCTAGTGAGGTGCAAGCATTAATATTGGTCCCTTCAAGAGAATTAGCCATTCAAATAGAGCAGGTTATTCGGTCTATGGGTTCTGGTTATAAAGTCAATGCGGTTTATGGTGGCAGACCGATGTCTAAAGATAAAATTGAAATTAAACATAACCCTGCTATTTTAATAGGAACACCTGGTAGAATATTAGATCATTTTAATAGTGAACGCTTTTCTAAAGCCAATATAAGAACACTTATTTTAGATGAATTTGACAAGTCGTTAGAAGATGGTTTTGAGGAAGAAATGAAGGCAATCATAGGTCAAATACCTAGTATCAATAAGCGTATTCTAACCTCTGCTACACAAGGCGTTACCATTCCTGGTTTTGTACGATTAGACAAGCCAACTATTGTTAATTATTTAAAAGCAAAAAAAGAATCGAAGCTAGTTATTAAAACAGTAGTCTCTCCAGATAAAAATAAGTTAAAAACCTTGTTGAGTTTGATGCAGCATATTGGCAATGAGCAAGGTATTATTTTCTGTAATTTAAGAGATAGTATTAATGAAGTGAGTCGTTTTTTAAAGCGCAATAAAGTAAGTCATGCTTGTTTTTCTGGTGGCATGGAACAAAAAGATAGAGAACGTGCTTTAATAAAATTTAGAAATGGCACTTGTCAAGTATTAGTTGCAACCGATTTGGCAGCTAGAGGCATCGATATTCCTGAAATGAATTATATTATTCATTATGAATTACCACGACATGAAGAAGAATTTATTCATAGAAATGGTAGAACAGCAAGAGTTAATGCAACAGGAACCGCCTATATATTGAAATGGGAAAACGAATTATTGCCCGAATTTATTAAAAATATTAAGGGCATCAATATTTCTAAAAAAGCACCGTATAAACCCCAATACTGGGAAACTTTATTTATTTCTGGTGGTCGAAAAGATAAAATTTCTAAAGGTGATATCGCAGGTCTATTTATTAAACAAGGCGGTCTAAATAAAGATCAATTAGGAACTATTGAACTAAAACCGGATTGTGCATTTGTTGCCATTCCTCTTGCCATAGCGGACGAATTGGTAGAAAAATTAAACAATACACGTTTAAAAAAGAAAAAAGTAAGGGTTACGATTTTATAATTTTATGAGCGACAATAATCTTAATCAAGATATAGAATCTTGTATCTCCACCATCCAAAAATTACTGGATGACACCAATCAGCTTTTCGATTTACCAGAAACGCAACGCGTAGCACTTTTTAAGGTGGCAGGAGAATTAACTAGACCTAATCGTGATGAATTTCAGAGAAGACGGAAAGATGCTAAAAAAGCAGCAAAACGTAAAATGGTTGCACGTGATAAGTCGGCACGTAAAGAAACAGGTATTCGGTCTGCACGTGAAGCCGCTTTGTTTGTTGCACCTAAATTATTGGCTGCCACTTCGATTTCAGAAGATACACCAGAATTAGAATCACCAAGAAACTGTTACGTTTGTAAAACCATATTTACCAAATTGCATCATTTTTATGATACCATGTGTACTGAATGCGGCGATTTAAATTATGCTAAACGCTTTCAAACAACCGATTTAAAAGATCAGGTCGCTGTTATTACAGGGTCGAGATTAAAAATAGGCTACCATATTACACTCATGCTATTACGTTCAGGAGCGACTGTAGTTGCTACCACACGTTTTCCTGCAGATTCTGCTATTCGATTTGCTAAAGAAGATGATTATAAACAATGGAGTGATCGTTTACATATTCATGGGCTTGATTTACGACATATACCAAGTGTTGAAATTTTCTGTAATTACATCGAGCAAAAATACGATAGACTCGATATTCTAATCAATAATGCAGCACAAACAGTACGAAGACCATCAGGTTTTTATTTCCATTTAATGGAAAATGAGAAATTACCTGTAGATCAACTTCCAAAATTAGCACAACCTTTATTAAAAGATCATATAAGCTGTTTACAAGAGTTATCAGACTTAAGTATTTCAACATCAAAAACGAGTAAAAATAATGTTTTACCCGTTACTTGGCACGGTCCAGAACCTGGCATAGGGTTGCGTAATTCAGCTGAATTATCACAAATCCCATATAGTTTTGACAATTCATTACAAACTGCCGAAGTATTCCCTGAAGGACAATTAGATGCCGATTTACAGCAAGTAGATTTACGTAAAACAAATAGTTGGCGCTTAAAACTTGGTGAAATCGAAACTACTGAAATGGTGGAAGTACAATTAGTAAACGCCGTAGCACCTTTTGTACTATGTAACCGTTTGTCTAATTTAATGATGAAAGAAAACACTGGTAAGAAACATATTATTAATGTATCTGCCATGGAAGGAAAGTTTCATAGGTTTAAAAAAGTAGACAGACATCCGCATACCAATATGGCTAAAGCTGCCTTAAATATGCTAACACACACCTCTGCAGCAACCTTTGCTAAGTCTGGTATTTACATGAATGCCGTAGATACAGGTTGGGTAACCGATGAAGATCCAGCAGAATTATCTAAAAAGAAAGTCGAAATTCATGATTTTCAACCTCCATTAGATATTGTAGATGGTGCAGCACGGGTTATGGATCCTTTAATTGATGGTATAAACACAGGCAAACATTGGAGTGGTAAATTCTTAAAAGATTATTTCCCAATTGATTGGTAAACGTTCTATGCTTTTACTAATAAGAAACAAAAACACTCTGAAACAATTGATTATGAATACAAAATTAAAAACACACCACACATAATACCTGCTAAAGGAATTAACTTTTTTCGTTTGTTTTGTTCTTTAAAAATTAATCCACCAATAACGACCGCTATAATAATTTGACTGCGTTTTATGGCAGAAAGTAACATAATTAAAGCTTCTGGGTCTTGCAATGCTTTAAAGTAAAAATAGTCTGCTACTTGTAATAAAACACCAACTAATGGTATAGACCATCGCCATTTAAAGGCTTTACGTTTTTCAGCTTTCGGAAACCATGTAATCGTTAAAATAACAAGTAAAATAAGTACCGTATACAAACAAAACCAAAATTGTAGCGTTTGGGGATTTAAGCTTAAATTCTGAATTAAAAACTTATCATACAAACCGCTAGAGGCTCCTAAAAAAGTAGCACCAATAATAGCAAACACCCATTTGTTTCTTTTAAAATGAATGCCTTCTTTTTTTCCAATTTTAGAATATAACAATACCGAAAAAATAATAAGAAAAAAACCTATCCATTGCCAAAAATTAGGTTTTTCTTGATAAATGATAATCGCTCCAATGAATGTAAAAAATGGACCAGCCGATCGTATAGGCGTCACAATAGTAATTGGCAAATGCTTTAAAGCTTGATATGCTAATAACCAAGAAGCAGCCATCATAGCCGATTTTATAAAAATAAAACCATGTGTTTTCCATGGGATATCGGTAATATAAAACTGTACTTCATTCATATATTTTGGATAAAATACAGAACCAATATAAAAGGGAAAGAGCAATAAAAAACCTGATGAAATAGTACCTAAAAGCACAGGAAAAACTTCGTTTCCTTGTACGGCGTGTTTTTTACATAAGTTGTGTAAGCCTAAAAACAAGGCTGCTAAAAGTCCTAGATACATCCACATAATGCGCGCGAAGATACTAATACACACATTATAAATTCATACTAAATTTTTATTTATTTAAAGGTCATTTTATGGCGTGTTGTAATTTTACTTAACAACCAATAATGTGCAAATAATTAGAAGAATTATTAATTCACGAGACTCTAAATCCATTAGAAATGAAACACTTTTAAAAGACGACATAGGATTTAAGCATTATGTATATAGAATGAAATTAATAATTATCTTTATTCTTTTAATACAATAACATGACAATTACAGATTTTACATTACGATTATTTATAGCCTTACTTGCAGGTTTAGCTATTGGTTTTGAACGACAATGGCATCATAAAACCGCTGGATTAAAAACGAATATGTTAGTTGCTACTGGAGCAGCAATATTTGTTCTATTATCATTTATTTTAAAAGAAGAAGAGTCAAGTATAGATATTACAAGAATTATTGGGCAAGTAGTTACAGGAGTTGGTTTTTTGGGTGCAGGCGTTATTTTTAGAGAAGGTGCTGATGTACACGGATTAGGTTCTGCAGCAACCATTTGGTGCAGTGCTGCTATTGGCTGTATTGCAGCTTCAGGCTTATATCTTGAAACTCTTATTTGCACATTATTGGTTGTTATTGTTAATTCTTTTCTAAGTCCTCTTGATACATGGTTAAAAAACAGAAAATAGTAAAACATACTTTTGAGCATAAGAATCATCAAATCCTACCTTTTAAAAAATTCCTTTTAAGAGTAACTAAGTATTTCTTATTCTCAATTATTTTAATAGTTTTTTCTTTAGGTATCGGCACCATTGGGTATCACCACTATGCCAATATTTCTTGGGTAGATGCCTTTTACAACGCTTCTTTAATTTTAACTGGCATGGGACCTGTAGATAACATGCCAACCAATGGAGCCAAACTGTTTGCTTCATTTTATGCCCTTTTTAGTGGCATTGCTTTTCTTAGTACAGTGGCTGTTATTTTTGCACCAATTGCACATCGTTTATTGCATATTTTACACGTTAAAGAAGAAGGTTGAATCAAAAAAATTAATAAAAAAATATGACGAAAAATATTGAGTTAGTGATTTTTCGTAGTGGAGTTAGAGCCAATGTCCACATAGGAGTTTTAAATGAAAACGGAATATTCCCAAGTCATATTTCTGTAATAACAATTTTAATTATGAATTCTTATAACTCATAACCAAAAATCTCGTCGACAAAATACAGGCTTTTGTATAGTCATATACACCACACATCTATTACTATTTTATAATAATGTATATCGTTTCACCTTTGAAGTGTTAATCTAAAACACCTTAAGAATGAAATTATATATCATCATCATAAGTTTACTGTTTGTGCAGATTTCCTTTGCACAAGACGCTTTAACGAACACTTCACCAAAAGTATGGTCTTTAGACGATTGCATAACCTATGCTTTAGAAAACAACATAACAGTTAAAGAGGCTGTATTAAATAAAAGCATTGCAGAAGTAGATTATAGCAAAGCCAAATCGGCTAGATTACCAAATTTATTAGGTAGTGCATCACAAAGTTTTTCTAGCGGAAATACGATAGATCCTATTACAAGTGAGTATGTAACAGACCAAATAAACAGTACTAATGTTGGTATTAATAGTGCTGTAACCTTGTTTCAAGGAAACCAAATTAGCAATCAGATAAAACAAAATAAATTACTATTAGAGCAAAGTATTTTTCAAGAAGAAGTAGAAAAAAACAACATTGTTTTAAACCTCTTAGAAACTTACTTACAAACCTTATATAGTAAAGAAAGCATCGCTATTGCAGAAAACAACTTAACAGCTTCAGAAAAAGAAGTATTAAGAGCTGAAGCTCGTTTAGATGCAGGAACCGTTGCTTTAAGCGATTATACTGAAGCGCAAAGTCAGGCAGCAACTAATAAATATAATGTTATTGCTTCAAAAAATAATTACCAACAATATATAATTGAATTAAAACAATTATTGGAATTATCTCCAATGGAAGATTTAGAAATTGAAACCATAAACGAAAATATGGATTTAATTAATCTAGAACTTAATAAAATAGAAGTGTATAGTAAAGCCTTAGGTTTTTTACCAGAAATTCAAGCTAGTAACCTAAATATTGCAGCAAACGAGAAGGAATTAGATATTGCAAGAGGTGGTTATTTACCAACGCTATCCTTATCAGGAAGTTTAGGTTCAGGCTATACAAGCATTAATGACAATACGTTTTCAAATCAGTTTAATGTTAATTTCAATCAAAAACTTGGTCTATCGTTAAGCATCCCAATTTTTAATAGAAAACAAACTAAAGCAGCTGTACAGACTGCAAGTTTGAATATTGAAAAAGCTGAAATACAAAAACAAAGTACTGAGAAAGAAATCTATAAAAAAGTAGAAACAGCGTATCAAAATGCGGTTTCAACACAAGAGCAAGTTATTGCAGCAGAAGCTTCAAAAGAGGCAGCAGCACAATCGTATAAACTAGCACAAAAAAAATATGAATTAGGAGATTTAAGCACAACAGATTTAGTGATAAGTCAAAACACATTTACCAATGCACAACAAAACTATTTACAAGCTAAATACTTAAATATTTTATACCATCAATTATTACAATTTTATCAAGGAAACGACATTAAACTTTAATTAATATTAATATGAAATCTAAAAAAAATATCATAATAAGCAGCATTGTACTAATAATACTTGCTATTGTAGCTTACTTTTTTTTAAAAGGAGACGATGCTATTATTATACAAGCAAAAACAATTGAAGCAAAAAAAGCAAATGTTACCACTATGGTTACTGCAACAGGAACCATAGAACCTATTACACAAGTTGAAGTGGGTACGCAAGTTTCAGGAGTTGTAGAAAAAATATATGTAGACTATAACAGTATGGTTAAACAAGGGCAACTTATTGCCGAACTAGATAAAACCAATCTTAATGCTTCTAAAACACAAGCACAAGCAGCTTACGATAATGCTGTAAGTCAAAGAAACTATACACAAACCATTTATGAAAGACAAAAATCTTTGTACGATAATCAAGTGATTAGTAAATCAGATTTTGATGAAGCAAAATACAATTATCAAACAGCAAAAGGGACAGTAACTCAACGTTTATCAGACCTTCAAGCAGCAAGAACTAATTTGGGATATGCTAATATTTATTCACCTATAGATGGTGTTGTATTATCTAGAGCCATAGACGAAGGTCAAACAGTTGCAGCAAGCTATAGCACACCAACCTTATTTACAATTGCTCAAGATTTAAAAGAAATGCAAGTAGAAGCAGATGTAGATGAAGCAGATATAGGATATGTAAAAGACGGGCAACGTGTTACATTTACTGTAGATGCTTATATAGGAGAAACATTTGAAGGCATAGTAACTCAAGTACGGTTAGATCCTACCATCACATCAAATGTAGTAACGTATACTGTTGTAATTAAGGCGGATAACCCAGATTTAAAGTTAAAACCAGGTTTAACAGCAACCATTTCAATCTATACCTTAGAGTTGAATAATGTATTAACAGCAGAAGCTAAGGCGATAAATTTTAAGCCAAATACCCAAACATTAGCAAGTTACAATACACAGCATAATTTACCTGCAAGTATAAACCACCTACCTAAAGACGCCACAATACTTTGGGTGTATAATGCAGATGGTGCTATAACACCAAAAACAGTAACACTTGGAGCTAGTGATGGTGTAAACGTACAGGTTTTAAGCGGAATTACTGAAGGTGACAAACTCGTTTACAACCTAAAGGAAACAGTAGCAAGTACAGCAGAAGTAGCAACAGAAACAGAAAGTCCATTCATGCCAAAACCACCAGGAGCAAACAAAAAAAAGTAAACAGCCATGAGTAAAGAAATTATAAAAATAGACGATTTGAAGCGTGAGTTTACCATGGGAACCGAAACGGTTCATGCCTTAAGAGGTATTTCGTTTACTATAAAAGAAGGTGAATTTGTAACCATTATGGGATCTAGTGGTTCAGGCAAAAGTACATTGTTAAATATTTTAGGATGCTTAGACCAACCCACTTCAGGAATGTATAAAATTGATGGCGTAAAAGTAAAAGACCTTTCTAGAAATGAATTAGCAACTATTAGAAACGAAAAGATTGGGTTTATTTTTCAATCATATAATTTATTAGCAAGAACATCTGCTATTGAAAACGTAGAATTACCCTTATTATATAACAGTAAAGTAACTTCAGAAGCGAGAAGAGAACGAGCAATAGAAGCCTTGTCGATGGTTGGTTTAGGAGACAGATTGCATCATACCCCTTCGCAGCTTTCGGGAGGACAACAACAACGCGTCGCTATAGCAAGATCGCTGGTTAACAATCCAGTTATGATTCTTGCAGATGAAGCTACAGGAAATTTAGATACGCGTACATCATACGAAATCATGTCTTTGTTTCAAGAATTAAACAAACAAGGTATTACTATTACCTTTGTAACGCACGAACCAGATATTGCAACATTTAGCAATAGAACCATTGTATTAAAAGATGGACAAATTATGCAAGATTACAAAAACCATAATGTACAATCTGCTGCGGAACAATTAGCCAAATTACCTAAACAAGACGATTAATTATGAGACTATTAAATTTATTGAAAATTGCTTTTAAAGCCATCGTTCTTAATAAAACAAGAACCTTACTAACCATGTTAGGAATCATTATTGGTGTCGCTTCTGTAATTACTATGTTGGCTATTGGAGAAGGTTCAAAAGAGAGTATTCGTAGTTCTATTTCTAGTATGGGTTCTAATATGATTACCATAAGACCAGGAGCAGATATGCGTGGAGGTGTTCGAGGTAGTGCAAGTGATATGCAAACATTAACCTTTAAAGATTTTGAAGCTATTAAAGCGCAAACCTCATTATTAAGTTACATGACACCAGTTGTTAACGGTGGTGGACAAGTAATTAGTGGATCCAACAATTGGCCATCTACTATTTATGGGGTTAATCCTGAGTATTTGAAAATTAAAGTTGTTGACTTACAAAGTGGAAGTATGTTTACAGAAGCCGAAGTTAAATCGGCTTCAAAAGTCGCGTTAATTGGTCAAACTATTGTAGAAAATGTATTTCCCGACGGTCAAGAACCTGTTGGTCAAATGATTCGTTTTAACAATATTCCCTTTAAAATCATAGGTGTTTTAGAAGAAAAAGGAGAAAACACCTTTGGTCAAGATCAAGACGATGTCGTTATAGCACCATACACCACAGTACAAAAACGTATTTTGGCAATTGATTATTTAAATCAAATCATGGCTTCAGCTGTGAGTGAAGATGATGCGCCAAACGCAGTAACAGAGGTTACACAAATTATGCGAACACAACATAAATTAACAGATAATGAAGATGATGATTTTAGTGTACGCTCTATGGAAGAACTTATTTCTACTTTTAGCTCTACTAGTGAAATGTTAACTATTCTATTAGTTGCAGTAGCAAGTATATCGTTATTAATTGGTGGTATTGGTATTATGAATATTATGTATGTTTCTGTAAAAGAACGTACTAAAGAAATTGGTTTGCGTATGGCAGTTGGCGGTAAAGGATCCGATATTTTAATGCAGTTTTTAATAGAAGCTATTTTAATAAGTATTACAGGAGGTATTTTAGGTGTATTATTAGGGCTTGGAGCCACCGTTTTTATAGAAAAATTCTTAAATTGGCCAACAAGCGTTGCGTTATATTCAATTGTAATATCTTTTGTTGTATGTGCTGTAACAGGTATCTTTTTTGGATGGTATCCTGCTAGAAAAGCCTCCGCTTTAGATCCAATAACCGCTTTACGTTACGAATAATTAATTATGTATAAAAACAAGAAAGTAACCGTACTCTCACATCTAATCGTTTGGTTTGTATTACTTAGCATGCCTTATATTTTATCTTATGAACAACAAGAGATTAGTAGAGTGGTAGTACATTTTTGGATCCCGATACTATTTTATGCTATCATTTTTTATCTTAATTTTTTTGTTCTTATAGATAAATTTCTGTTCACTAAAAAAACAGCACAATTCATCATTATTAATATAGTTTTAATTGCTTTTTTCTTATTACTGAAAGAACAAATTGAAGGCACTTTTTTTCAAGAGCTTATTAAAAAAAGACCCAAAAACAGTAATGAAGGAGGCGGGCCACCAGTCAAATTATTCATCTATATACAAATGTTGTCTTATATGGCACCTTTGTTATTTTCAATAGCTGTAAAAACAACAAAGCGATGGGTAAAAACAGAAGCCGAACGTAAGGAAGCTGCTAATTTTAAGTTGAAATCAGAATTGCAACATTTGCATTACCAATTACAACCACATTTCTTTTTCAACTCGTTGAATAACATTTATGCATTAGTCGATATTTCACCAGACCAAGCCAAAACCTCTATTCATAGTTTAAGCAAGCTAATGCGTTATATGCTTTATGAAACAAATATGGAGTTAGTGCCATTGTCTAAAGAAATCGATTTTATGGAAAAGTATATCGATTTAATGAAATTGCGTGTTTCGGATAAAACAGAAGTAAGTTATCGTTTTCCTTCGGAAGAAACAGGCATTCAAATAGCACCTTTATTATTTATTTCATTAATTGAAAATGCCTTTAAGCATGGTGTTTCAGCAAGTAAAGAAAGTCTTATTACTATTAATATGACTTATGATAATAAGACTGTTTTATTTGTAATAGAAAATGATAATTTTCCTAAAAAGACAGATGACAAAAGTGGCTCTGGTATAGGATTACAGAATTTAGAAAAACGATTGCAATTACTATATCCTGCGAAGCACACGTTTAATACATTATTAAAAGACGAACGTTTTTCAGTCCATTTAGAAATAGAAACCAACTAGATTATGAGCAACATAAAAATAACTTGCATTATTGTAGATGATGAGCCTATGGCGCTTAATTTAGTAGAAAGCTATGTTGAAAAAACACCATTTTTAGTTCTTAAAAAAAAATGCAGCAGTGCTATTGAGGCTATGGAATTTATAAAAGAAAAACCTGTAGATTTACTTTTTTTAGATATCCAAATGCCAGATTTAACAGGCATTGAATTTTCTAAAATGTTGCCCAAAAATACACGTGTAATTTTCACTACAGCATTTGATCAATATGCTCTAGAAGGTTTTAAAGTAGAAGCTTTAGACTACTTATTAAAACCTTTTGATTATGCTGAGTTTCTAGCTGCAGCAAACAAAGCCAATACTTGGTTTGCTTTAGTAAAAGGAAAGCAGCAAACGATCCTTTCAGAAGAAAAAGAATTCCTTTTTGTAAAATCGGAATATAAGCAACTACGCATCAAACTAGCTGATGTGCTTTATTTTGAGGGCTTGAAAGACTATATTAAAATATGGGTAAAAGATAACCCGAAGCCTATTTTAACCTTAATGAGTTTAAAATCATTACAAGAAGAATTACCAGAAACCCAATTTTTACGTGTGCATCGCTCTTTTATAGTTGCTTTAAAAAATATTGAAGTTATTGAGCGTAGTCAAATTATTATCAATAACCAACGCATTACAGTTTCAGAACAATACAAACCAAAATTCTTGGGGTTTATAAAAAATAATTCACTCAATTTATAAGCATTTCTTTTTTCAAAATCTTCAAAATATTCTTATTCATAGATAGAATATAGGCACTCGTCTATTTGCTTTTTTTTATACAAATGATACAAATATCTTTAAACTATCAAAATAATATATAGTCAAAGTATTGATAAAAAGGAAGTTTAATTATTTAAAACGTATGAACTATGAAAACATTTATTAAAATATACGCATTATCAGCATTATTTTTAGGTGCTATTACAACACCAATTTCTGCACAAACACGTCGTAATAGTACAACAACAAATAAAACTGTAAAAAGAACAAGTACAACAACTGCTATAAAAAACACTACAAATAGGAGAGTGTCAAGTACAAAAGTAACTTATAAAACACCTAAAAAAAAGGTGATTTCTGTAAGAACTGTACCTAACAGAACAGTTATTAAACATAACGGACAAGATTACTATTATGCTAATAATAGGTATTACACACAATCTAGAGGGCGTTATATTGTAATAGCACCAAAAGTTGGATTTAGAATTAACACCTTACCACATAATTATAAACGTGTACGTTTCAATAACTATAATTATTTTAATATTCAAGGCATATTTTATGTTCATAAAAATAATGAATATGAAGTTGTAGATCCAGAAATTGGAACTGTAGTTTATGAACTTCCAGATGATTACGAAAAAGTAACTATAGACGGACAAACCTATTATGAATACGCAAATATTTTATATGAAAAAGTACAAGTTAATGGAGCAAGAGCTTATGAAGTTGTTGGTATTATAGAAATGAATTAGTCCTTAAAATATTTTTTTTGAATTGGTTAATTAGTAGCAGAAAAGGAGGGTGATTTATATTATCCTCTAAAATCAATATTCATTTCACAAATCCACGATAGAAGAAGAGATGTATATATAAATAGTATTAAGACGATATGATGTTAAAAATAAATCAAAAGTTTAACATTCGGTATAAGGAACTTATTCTGCTTTCGTAACTTTACTTTGTGAAGAAGATTATACCCTAAAATTCACAACTGATTATATACAATTATGAAAACTGAACATATAGCTTATTCCATTTTAGACCTTGCTTTAGTTTCTGAAGGTCATACACTTAAACAAACCTTTAATAATGTCCTAAAACTGGCTCAACATGCTGAGGCATTTGGCTATACACGTTATTGGTTGGCAGAACACCATAATGCACCTAATATTGGAAGCAGCGCCACCTCTGTATTAATAGGCTATGTTGCAGAAGGTACAGATACGCTCCACATTGGATCTGGTGGTATTATGTTACCTAACCACTCGCCATTAATTATTGCCGAACAATTTGGTACGTTAGCCTCTTTATATCCTAATCGAATTGATCTAGGTTTGGGGAGAGCTCCAGGAACAGATAGAGACACAGCAGAAGCTATACGTTCTAATTTTATGCAAGCCGCACATTCCTTTCCAAATGAATTAGAAAAAATACAAACATACTTCTCTAAAGAAAATGCCAATTCTAAAGTACGCGCCACTGTAGCAGAAGGTGTTAAAGTGCCCATCTATATTTTGGGTTCCAGTACAGATAGTGCTCATTTGGCAGCAAAAAAAGGATTACCCTACGCCTTTGCTAGTCACTTTGCTACAACTCATTTATGGGAGGCTCTAAAAATTTATCGCAAAGAGTTTAAACCATCACAAGACTTAAAAAAACCGTACGTGATGGCTGGAGTAAATATTATAGTTGCAGATACTAACGAAGAAGCTCAACGTTTATCAACGTCTTTAATCCGAATGATCCTTGGTATATTTACAGGCAAACGTGATTATGTACAACCACCAACAGCAATGACCAATGAGTTAAAGGAGATTATGCAAAGCCCTCAAGTTAACCAAATGCTAAAATATTCTTTTATAGGCAGTAAAGCCACTGTTAAAGCTCAGGTTAAAGTGTTTATGGAACAATCCAAAGCTGATGAACTTATTGCTGTCACTAATATTTATGATGTGAAAGACCGAATACGGTCTTATGAATTATTTGCGGAAATTATGAAAGAATTGCAGTAAAACAGAAAAGGTTTAGCATAATTATTGATTACTTCTTAGAAAATAACTAGATGAAAAAAATATTAATAGTAATAGTGTTTTGTATTGGTGTAATAAATTATAATTATGCGCAAGAAGGACGTTTAAAAAAGGTAGAATCAAAATATTTTAAGAATCTATATCAAGTAAATAATGTTTTGTATCGATCGGAGCAACCTAGTAAAAAGGGTTTTAAAGAGGTTGAATTAATGGGAGTAAAGACTATTCTTAATTTAAGGCGGCTTCGGAATAATAAAAAAAAAGCGAAAGACTTCAATTTTAGATTGGTACACCATCCTATTAAAACAAAACAACTAAATGAAGAAGATATTTTAAACGCGTTAAGTGTAATTCAAAATTCGGAGCAACCCATTTTGGTACATTGTTGGCATGGTTCGGATAGGACAGGTACAATTATAGCCGCTTACAGAATGGTAATTGATAACTGGTCTAAAGAGCAAGCTATTGAAGAATTTCAGGAAGATAGCTTAGGTTATCATTATAAAATGTATCCTAATTTATTGGTATTGTTGAAAAACTTAGATATTCAAAAATTGAAAAATCAACTTAATTAAGGTTTTAAGTATACCTTGTAAAGGAAGTATAATCTACGTAAAATGAAATAAGCTTATGTCATTTATAAAAAGAAGAACCTATTAAAAATAATTTGCTTTTAATAGGTTCTAGTTTATTTGTTTAATGATTGTGACCTGAATGATCATCTACTTTCATTTCACCAGATTGATTCATTGCCATTTCGTGATCGTATTGACAACAGCCAGGTAAACCTTTGTAGGCTTCTTCACTTCCTGCAACTTTTTCGGTATCGTAACCTGAAGCTGCAATTGCTTTATGAATTGCCATTACATCTGTTTTAGTATCATCAAAAGACACATCTATTTTCTTTTTATCTACATCCCAAGTTGCTTTGTGTATACCTTCAACGTTGTTCACAGCTTTTTCGATGGTGCTTTTACACATTTCACAATTACCTCTTACTCCAAATGAAATATCTGTCATAGCCATTTCTTTAGACACATCGGTTGTTGTTTCTTTTTCTTGTTTGGTTTCGTTTTTACAACTTGTTAAACCCATAGCCATTATTATAGCCATACTTAAAATTACTTTTTTCATTGTTTAAAAATTTTAATTGTTATTACTCTATTACTTGTTTTACTTCTCCGCAGGTAAGCATTGCGCCACCAAAATATGGATTGATTACTTTTTTTTCTTTACTTAACCAATAGGCACCTTTGTTGTTGTCTGCCATTGGACAAAACTCTACAAAAACTTTTTCATTAACACCAAATAACTGAAGCGTGTTAATTAAGTGCGATGAAAGGTTTTTAAAATACATTCTTTGTTCTTTAATTTTAGATGCTTTTGAAATTGAAGCTGCAGATGCTTTTATTCCTTTTTCTAATGACATCCAATTATTATGAGCCTCTTTATCTGTTAATAGTTTCATTTCGACTTTAGATAAATTGTTTAATAGCCTTTTTGATTCTGTAATTACGTTTTCGGAATTGTCTTTTACCAAAGCATCCTTCAATTTGATATAATCATTAAATACTACTTTTAATTGATTTTGAAAGTCTTTAGATACTTGTATCCTTTCATTCATATTGAAATAATTCTCATTATTTACTAAAGCCGTTTCTTCCATTCCAAGATGTCCTTCATGACCAGTCATCACTTTACCACCTGCTTTATTCATCATTGATTTTTTACCCTGTAATTGGGCTGCAGCATCTACTGTAAATGTGCCATTGGTTACTATTTCATCACCATTATTTAAACCCTCTAAAATCTCATAATTATCCCCAATTTGATTACCTAATGTAATTTCACGCATTTCAAAAACAGGTTGCTTAGGATTCGTTTTTATATACACTACAGAACGTTTACCTGTCCATAAAACTGCTGATGATGGTATTGCCAATATTTGTTTTTTACTTGATGTGATTCCTTTTATTTCACCTTCAACAAACATACCTGGTTTAAATGCTTCCTCTTTATTATTAAGCACGACTCTTAATTTTACAGTTCTTGTTCTGGTATCTATAATAGGGTCTATAAAATCTACTTTTCCTTTAAATGATTTGTTAACATATGCATTGGTTGTTATAGAAATTTCTTGTCCTTTTTTAAACAAATTGATTTGATTTTCATACACATCAAAATTTGCCCAAACGCTATTAAGGTTTGCTATTTTAAGCAATGGTTGGCCTTGTTTAATATAATCACCCTGTTCTACTAATTTTTCTGATACAGTACCAGAAACCGTTGCATATACAGGAAAATTTTCTTTAACCTTACTCGAAGTTTCAATTTGATTGATTTGGGTTTCAGACAATTTCCATAACTTTAATTTATTGCGCACTGCTTTGTATAATACAGGTTGCGATTCCTTTAAAGACGATGCTGTAATTAATTCCTGTTGCGCTGCATACAATTCTGGTGAATAAATAGTTGCCAATAATTGTCCTTTTTTTACTTTTTCACCTGTAAAACTCACATTAAGACGCTCTATTCTTCCTGAAAAATAACTGACTTGCACAGCATTTGCTTCTTCATTTTGCACAATTTTTCCAGATAGTTTTATAGTATTATCTCCTGTTTTATTATTACCTACAATAGATGTTTGTATGTTGGCCAAAGCCATAGCATTTTCAGTAAGCTTAAACTGATTTGCTAATAATCCTTCAGAACTACTTGCTGCAGGAATTAAGTCCATGCCGCAAATAGGGCAATCACCAGATTCTGGCTGCATGATTTGTGGATGCATAGAGCAGGTCCATATTTGATTAATTTCTGTTACTTTATCGTGATTGTGTTCTGTTTCATTATTTGATGCACCACCAAAAAGTAGCCAACCTAAAAGTAGCCAACCTAAAAGTAGCCCAATAGCTAATATTCCTATATAAACTAAATATTTTTTCATCTCTTATTTTTTATTTCGTTTTAATAATTTTCTAACTGAAGGTGATGATGTATACCATAACAAAAACCCACTTAATACAGTAATTAAACCTAAAAGAGAAAAGACTCTTAACACGATTGTATTAAAATTATCTCTTCCTTCATAATCCATTGTATGTGTCATCCATAAAAAATCAAACCAACGCCAACTGCGATGTCTTACTGTTTGAAATTTTCCATCATTAATAGATACATAGGCTTTAAGAGCTTTATCGCTTTTATAAGAAAACACATAAGCAGGCAATAAACGTTCACGATACTCATGATGCTTTCCTGCTTCATTAATCTGCTTAATAGATTCCACTTCTAAACCACTTTTCATATAGTTCTTTGCCACATATAACGCTTCCTTTTTTGTAATACTCTTTTTAAGACTTCCATCATTAGCATTATATAACTGTTTTTTATTTATCCAATAGAAGGGTCTGTTGTTAAGGTCTCTTATTTCAATAGTCTTTATACCTTCCGATACTTTAAGTAGAGATGGACTTATCAATTCATTGAATGCTTTAGGTTGATATTCTAAATTCTTGAATTGATCTCCATGAATATCATTAATATTTGTCCAACTAAAGTATAAACCACTAATCGTCCAAAATAGAAACTGAATTCCTATAAATAACCCTAGGTAACGATGTGTTTTTCTAATTTTTAATGCTGTATGTCTATTTATCATTAATTTATATTTTAATTTTTCTTAATCTCAAAGCATTAGCTATTACTGAAACCGAACTAAAACTCATGGCTAATGCAGCTATCATTGGTGAGAGTAATAACCCAAAAATTGGATATAATATTCCTGCTGCTATTGGTACACCAAATACGTTATATATAAATGCAAAAAATAGATTTTGCTTTATGTTTTTAACCACAGCATGACTTAATTTTTTAGCTTTTACAATACCTTGTAAATCACCTTTAATTAAAGTTATCGTTGCACTTTCAATAGCAACATCGGTACCTGTTCCCATAGCAATACCAACGTCTGATTGAGCTAAAGCAGGTGCATCATTAATACCATCTCCAGCCATAGCTACAATTTTACCTTGCTCTTGCAATTTTTTTATTTCGTTGAGTTTATCTTCTGGAAGACATTCTGCTTTATACTGTTTTAGGCTTAACTGTTCTGCTACGGCTTTAGCTGTATTCTTATTATCTCCGGTTAACATAATGACTTCAACACCATTGCTTTGTAGTTCCTGAATAGTGTTTTGACTTGTTTTTTTAATGGCATCAAAAATAGTAACGTAACCTACTGCTTCATTTTCTACAGTTATGTATGAAACTGTTTTTCCTTGCTCTTGCTCAGCCACCACTTTATTTGCTAAACTTTCCGAAATAACAATAGAAAATTGTTCTAATAATTTAGCATTACCTAAAGCCACTTTTTTACTGCCAACTGAACCAATAACTCCTTTTCCTGCTACTGCTTCAAAATCGTCTACTTTAGTAATGGCTGCCTTTTTTAATTTACCATAGTTAACAATAGCTTCAGCCAAAGGATGCTCGCTATATTGATTTAAAGATGCTATGTAATGGAGTAGTAAATCTTCTTCTATTTCATTAACAGAAATCACTTTTTCAACAGATGGTTTCCCTTCCGTAATCGTACCTGTTTTATCTACAATTAAAGTATCTACTTTATTCATTTTCTCTAAAGCTTCAGCATTTTTAATTAATACACCAGATTGGGCACCCCTACCAACACCAACCATTACAGACATTGGTGTCGCTAAACCTAATGCACAAGGACATGCAATAATTAAAACAGCAATGGCATTTACAAAGGCGAATACATAAACAGGATCTGGACCAAAGATTGCCCAAATAATAAATGTTAATACCGAAACCAATAATACTATAGGTACAAAATATTTGGCTATTCTATCTGCTAATTTTTGAATAGGTGCTTTAGAACGACTTGCATTATTAACCATATGAATGATTTGAGAAAGCAACGTTTCTGAACCTACTTTTTCAGCTTTCATAACAAATGATTTTGTACCGTTGATTGTTCCAGAACTCACTTGATCATCAACATTTTTATCCACAGGAATAGGCTCGCCAGTAATCATAGATTCATCAATATTACTTTGTCCTTCCACAATACTACCATCTACAGGTATTTTTTCTCCTGGCTTAACTCGAAGTAAATTGCCTTGTTGAATTTTATCAATAGCAATTACAGTATCGATTCCATCTACAACCAATGTTGCTGTTGCAGGCACTAACTTTAGCAGTTCCTTTATGGCTCCACTGGTTTGACTATGCGCTCTTGCTTCTAATAGCTGACCTAACAATACTAATGTTAGAATAACAGTTGCAGCTTCAAAATATACAAATACATTACCATCTGTAGTTTTAAAATCTAACGGAAAAACCTCTGGAAACAACATAGCAAACACACTAAATAACCAAGCAATACCAGAACCAATACCAATAAGCGTAAACATATTGAAGTTCCTTGTTTTTATTGATGTCCAAGCACGTTTAAAGAACATCCAAGTCGCATAAAAGGCGACAGGAATTGATAACACAAACTGAATCCAGTTCCATGTTTTTTGTTCTAAAACAGCATATAATGGATTATTTTCTAACATTTCTGACATTGCTATTAAAAATATAGGAACAGTAAAAACGACTGCAATCCAGAACTTTTTTAATAGCTTTTTATAGGTCTTATCTTCTGCTGAAGCATTTGCTTCCAATGGTACTAAATCCATTCCGCAAATTGAGCAAACACCAGGCTCCTCATTTATAACTTCTGGATGCATTGGGCACGTCCATTGATTTGCTGTGGTATTTGATAGATTTTGTTCTTCAACTAAATCCATTCCGCATACAGGACAATCACCAGCTTTATCATAAGTTTTCTCACCTTCGCAATGCATAGGGCAATAAAAAGTGCCTGTTCCTGTTCCTTTTGGTTGTTCTTTTTTTTCTTCTTTTACAGGATGTTGATAATCTCCTAAATTATGAATACTGTATCGTCCACTATCATTTTTTAAAGCGTCTTGTAAGGTTTCCAATGGAATATGTAATTCCATTTCAATTGTAGCTTCTGCTTTGTCTAAATTAACTGTAGCTTTTAAAACACCTTTTACTTTTGAAAGCGTGTCTTCAACATGGCTGCGACAACCATTACAAGTCATTCCGTGTATGTGATAAGTATGTTTCATTATTGCTGCGTTAAATAATTAATAATTATGGTTTGTAGATAGTACGTTTTTATCGATTCTATTTGATTTATTTGAAACTTCAATTGTAGTTCCTGAATATCTAAAATGTCATTAAAACCTATAGTTCCTGTTTCATAGCTTTTTACCAAAATAGTTTCAGCATCTTTAGCTTGTCTTAAATTTTTAGCTTGCGTTTTATAACTTATTCTTGCTGAAATTCTATCGTTTATAGCTTTATCTAAAAGCGTTTCTAATATATTTAAACGGTCTTGTTTTTGAAACTCAATTTCCTTTTTTTGAAATTCATTTTGCTTGGTTTGCGATTTGTATTTCTTATTGAATATTGGAATGGAAACCGAAACCATAGGCATAATAATATCCTTTCCGTTATCACTAAAATCCATATTAGGACGTTTATCGACATTGATATAATCTAAACCTAAACCAATCATTGGACTGCTTTCTTTCTGATTCATTAATTCTGATTTTTCTACAGATTGATAGAGTTTATCATATTTCAACAATTCAGGATGTAATGCTAAATTTTCGGTAGTAATTTCAAAATCTTCCGAAGGCATCATCAATTCATCAACTTCATTGATTATAATATCATTTTCCCTATTCAAAAGATTATTAAAAGCGGTTTGTTCTGCTAAATATTGTTGTTTTAAAATTTGCTTTAATTGTTCTAATTCATTTTGACGCATTTGCAACCGTAATACATCTACTGCTGATGCTTTACCAACTTCAACAGATGTTAGTGCTAATGTTTCGTATGCTTCAAGTAGTTTACTATTTTCTATTAATACTATTTGTTTTGCTTTATTAGCATATAAATTATAATAGGACTGAGAAACCGAAGCTATTAGTTTTCGTTTAGCAATAACAATATCTTCATATTTAGCATCTGCCAATGAACTGGCGTAACTTTCGCGAGACGTAATAGTACCAAACCAAGGCAACATTTGTTTTGCTGAAACCTTGAAACGTTGTGCTCCTGTGCGTGTTTCTGGTTCGCTTACAAAATAACCTGCACTTAAATCTGTGTTTGGAAGTGTATTAACTTCATTTACTTTTTCTGAAGCAATGCTATACTGCAACTCAAATTTTTGAATTTCAGGACTATTTTCTAAAGCGGCATTAATGTATGTTTCTAGTTCTTGACTAGTTCCTTCTAGAACAAAAAACAATGAGCAGAACGCAAAGACTGTTTTTAAGATGTTATTTCTATTCTCGTTTTTCATTAGGCTTCAATTTTAAGTCTATTCTCTTTTTTCGCGATTCGTTTCAACTTCATCTCTTCTCTCCAACTGTATAAAACTGGAACAATAAAGTAAGATGTAATATCAATCACCATACCTCCAAATATAGGGATTGCCATAGGTATCATAATATCGCTTCCTTTTCCTGTGGATGTTAATACTGGTAACAACGCCAAAATGGTCGTTACTGTAGTCATTAAACACGGACGAATCCGTTTTTCGGCAGCTTGTAAAGCAGAAGCTCTGATACTCACTTTATCAGAAGGTTTTTCGCGTTCAAAAGTTTGTGTAAGGTAAGTTGCCATAACCACACCATCGTCTGTAGCAATACCAAATAACGCTATAAAACCTACCCAAACTGCCACGCTTAAATTGATGGTTTTCATATTGAAAAGATCTCGCATATTCTCGCCAAAGAGGCTAAAATTAAAAAACCAATCTTGACCATATAACCAAATCATAATAAAACCACCTGCAAAAGCCACTGTAATTCCAGTGAAGACCATTAACGACGTAGTTACAGATTTAAACTGAAAATAAAGTATTAAAAAGATGATGGCAAGTGCTAATGGAACGACTACAGATAATGTTTTTTCTGCTCGTAATTGGTTCTCGTAAGTTCCTGTAAATTTATAGCTGATACCTTTAGGTACAATCAATTCACCTGAATCTATTTTTTGTTGAAACAAAGCTTGTGCATTTTCTACAACATCTACTTCTGCAAAACCATCTAGTTTATCAAACAAGACATAACCTACTAAAAAGGTGTCTTCACTTTTTATTACTTGTGGCCCTTGCTCGTATCTAATGGTTGCCAATTCACTTAATGGCACAGGACTTCCTTTTTCTACAGGAATATAAATGTCTTTTATATCTTCAGGATTACCACGTAACTCTCTTGGATAGCGCACTCTAACACCATAACGTTCTCTGCCTTCAACAGTTTGAGTTAATGCCATACCACCAATTGCAACTTTTAGCACACTTTGCACATCTTCAATAGATACACCATAACGTGCTATTTTTTGTCTATCAATATCAATAAGTAAATAAGGTTTTCCAACAATTCTATCGGCAAAAACAGCTTCTACTTTAACACCTTCAGCTTGTTTTAAAAGACTTTCTAATTGCAACCCGAAAGCTTCAATTTGTTTTAAATCTTGACCTTTTACTTTAATTCCCATGGGTGCTCGCATACCAGTTTGTAACATAACCAATCGGGTTTCTATAGGTTGTAATTTTGGTGCAGAAGTAACACCTGGTAATTTGGTAACTCTTACAATTTCATTCCAAATATCATCTGGATTGTTAATTTCTGGTCGCCAGTTTCTATAGAATTCACCATCATTATCTTCAATTAACTGAGAATGATCAACCTTAGTAAGCGTTGTGTTTTCTGAATTATTAGAGTTTGCAATAAAACGCCCATCTTTCAATTCAAATAAACCATCGTTATTCACTTTATAACGCTGTCTTTTTCCATATGAATTACGCATGTATTCCGATTTATACTGAATCATATTTTCATACATCGATAAAGGTGCAGGATCTAAAGCAGACTCTGTTCTACCAGCTTTTCCTACTACAGTTTCAATTTCGGGAATGGTAGCAACAGCCATATCTAATTGCTGAAGCACACGCTTATTTTCTTCAACACCAGCATGTGGTAAAGACGTTGGCATCAATAGAAAAGACCCTTCATTTAAAGAGGGCATAAATTCTTTTCCTGTATTATTCATTATCCACGCTCCAGAAACAAGAACGATTGTTGGAATTAATAAAAACAATAACTTGTTGGCCAAAGCCCATTTTAAAATTTGACCATAGTATTTTCTTAAGACTGTGAATATTCCTAAAATTCCGAAGCAAATAATAGCTACAAAAACTAGGTTGATTAGAATACTACGATCAAAACCTAATGGTCTCCAATATTCTGCTAATAGAAATACAATTGCAGCTGATGAAATAATAATGTTTATAAGGTTAATATTCTTCTTTACTAGTTTCCCAAAAATGCCCAATAAGCCTGTAGTTCCAAAAGCAACTAAAATGATGCCTAACCAATACCCACTTACCATGATTACAATTCCTGCAAGTATTAAAGCGCTATTTATTATATGTTTAAATAAGTTTTTAAGTGCTGTCTTTCTAAATAAATAAGCTGCAAATGGCGGAATTAAAAACAAGGCAATAACCAAAGATGCTGATAACGCCATTGTTTTTGTAAAAGCTAAAGGTCTAAATAGTTTTCCTTCGGCACCAATCATGGTAAACACAGGAACAAAACTGATTATTGTAGTTAATACAGCCGTTAGAATAGCACCAGAAACTTCAGCAGTAGCATTATAAACGACTTCGTTTATGGTATATACTGTTCCATCTTCACGTAGTCTTAGTTTTTTATCATCTAGATGACGAATCATGTTTTCTGCAAGTATGACGCCTACATCTACCATGGTTCCAATAGCAATAGCAATACCCGAAAGCGCAACAATGTTTGCATCTACGTTAAATAGCTTCATCGCAACAAATACCATTAACACTGCAACAGGTAATAATCCTGAAATTAGAATGGAAGCTCTTAAATTGAAAACCATTACAATAATGACCAAAATGGTAATTAATATTTCTAGTGTTAATGCTTCATTAAGTGTGTCCAAGGTTTCTACAATAAGTTCAGTACGATCGTAAAAAGGAACGACTGTTAATTGAGACGTTCTTCCATCTGTTAATACTTTAGTTGGTAAACCTCCTTTAAGCTCTTCTATTTTTGCTTTAACATTGGTAATGACTTCCATTGGGTTGGCTCCATATCTTGCCACTACAACACCACCAACTACTTCTGCGCCTTCTTTATCCAATAAACCTCTTCGTGTTGCTGGACCCAAGGATACTTTACCAATGTCTTTAATTTTAATAGATGTATAATCTTCTGAAGTAACCACAGCATTTTTAATATCTTCAACCGATTTCACATAGCCTAAACCACGTACTAAATATTCCGCTTGGTTTATTTCTAAAGTCTGTGCACCAATATCTTGATTACTACTTTTAACCGCTTTTACAACTTCGCTTAAGCCAATGTTATATTGACGCATTAATTCTGGATTAACATCCACTTGATATTCTTGAACATAACCACCAATAGAAGCCACTTCAGAAACACCACTTGCAGAAGACAACCCATATTTTACATAGTAATCTTGAATACTTCGTAATTCATGTAAATCCCAACCGCCAGTAACGTTTCCTTTTTCATCACTACCCTCAAGCGTGTACCAAAAAATTTGTCCTAAACCTGTGGCGTCTGGTCCTAATGCAGGATTTACACCCTCTGGTAATAAGTTAGTTGGTAATGAATTTAGTTTTTCTAAAATTCTACTTCTGCTCCAGTAAAACTCGATATCTTCTTCAAAAATGATATAGATACTAGAGAAGCCAAACATAGACGAACTACGAATGGTTTTAACTCCAGGAATTCCCAATAGGGAAGTGGTTAGCGGATAGGTAATTTGGTCTTCGATATCTTGCGGTGAACGACCATCCCATTTAGTAAATACAATTTGTTGGTTTTCACCTATATCAGGAATAGCATCTACCGCAACAGGGTTACTTGGTAAAAATCCGGTACCCAAATCAAAAGGGGCATTAACCGTTCCCCAACCTACAAAAAGGACGAGTAACAAAACTGCTACAAGTTTATTTTCTATTAAAAATTTTATGCTTTTATTTAGCATTTATTTGATATTTAAATAATTAGACATTCGTGTTAAGAAAACACCGAATTATCCTTATAACATACAGTTAAAGGGTAATACAGTCTAATATTAAATTCAAATTAAATAAGTCTCGTCAAGCTTGAAGAGTTGCCTTATGACGAGTGGTGGTTCGTATTCTTCGAAAGAAGATATATTATTATCTAAACCTTCAAAAAGGTTACTATAAGAGTAAACAAATGAAGCTATAAATAGGTGCTGTTCAAAAGAAATAGTGTCAATTTGTAATTGTAATTCGTCTTGACCATTAACAACTAATTGTTCGTCGTTACAGCAATTCTTTTTTGTAATAGCACAACCTTCGGCTGAAGGTTTTTGCATTTCCATTCCGCAACCTTTTGCTTTATGGAACATAGCCGTTTCTACTAGAGTATCACCACAATAATGTATATTAACAGTAAAGGATAATGTAGAGAATAACACTACAAAAGCCATTACTAAAGACATTATTTTATGGAATACTTGCTTCATATCTATTTACAAAGTTAAAAATTTTATATGTCTTATTTACAATATTGTGTTAATTTTAAAATATTAGTTAAAAATTTTATGTTTAGATTTTGAAAAGTGACTAATTTTTGTCAAACTCAATTAAGTTAGGTATTTATCTAAAACAAAAACTAGAAAAATATATGCTATATTTGAAATACATAAAAATCCGTTTTCATAATTGAAAAAAGCATACATAAAAAAGCATACAATAAGTGATATTATTGAAATTCTTGGGGATACTCATCAAACGGATGGATTACACGTTCATTTATCAAAAAACAAATTTGAAAAAATACCATTAAGTTACCCTTTTAGAAGTGATAACTATGCATTTTTATTGGTAGTTTCGGGTACTATTAAAATACAACTCAATTTAATCACTTATACTCTTGAAAGTAACGAAATGATTTCTATAAAATCACAAACAATTACTCATTTTCTTGAAATGAGTAACAATTTAGAAATTATAGGTATTAGTTTTACGGTAGATTTTATACTTAAAAATTCCTTTAAAAAAACAGATTTAAATGCTTTAGGTTTTTTCACATCTAATAGTATTCCCAAATTAAAACTTTTAAAAGATGAAATGAAAACTTCTGTCTCACTTTCAAAATTATTAGAAAAAAATAATAGTTTTAGTAGTCAAAAGGTTTTTTTTAAAGAAGAAATCATCAATTATACTTTTGGTTTACTAATGTATCATTATGCTTCTATTTATAGAAATACCTATCCTAATTTGGACGCAAATTTAACACGTCAAGAAGAGTTAATTCTTCGGTTTCTAAATATTTTGAATGAGAATCTTAAAAAAGAACGTACCGTACAATTTTATGCAGATGTATTATGCATTACATCAGGGCATCTATCGAAAGTTTTAAAAAAAGTTTCAGGAAAAACAGCTAACCAATTAATTGATGAAGCTGTAATTATGGAAGCAAAAATATTATTGGGAAATCCTTCTTTGAGTATCGCTGAAGTTACACATGAACTACAATTTAGCGACCAATCTTTCTTTGGTAAGTATTTTAAAAAACACACAGGTTTCTCTCCTTCAGAGTTTCGAAAAACTCATAAAACAACTTCGCTTTAAAAGAAACATTTTGACTATATAAGAACCTTATTTCTTTTATCTAAAATTAAAAATCACTGTTTTAGACCAATTACTCCCTTTTTTTGACTAAACATTTACACTACTAGTTTTATACTTTTGATTATAAAAACCTGTTTAACTTATGGATACTATTTTAGTGGCAACAAATTTTTCTAAATTATCTGATAATGCAGTATTATATTCAGCATCTTTAGCTAAACAATTTAAAACAAAGCTTATACTTTTTAATGCCTTTCAAATACCACTTCATGCTTCAAACACATTATTATCTGTAACATCATTAAATGAATTAATTCAAAAAAATAAAGATAAATTAAATGAAATTGCTTTATATCTGACCAAAAAATTTAATATAAAGGTCGATTATAAGTGTAGTTACAACTCTTTAGATAAAGAAATAGACTCTTTAATGAATACGTATGCTTCTAAATTGTTAGTTATAGGGATGAGCTCTAAATCTATAGAACAGAATTTATTAGGAAATCCGACTACAACGTTAATAAGTATGAAAAAATTTCCTGTTTTAGCTATTCCAATAAACGCAAAATTTAATGGAATAAAAAAAATTCTTTTTGCTTGTGATTTAATGAAACATGTTCCTTTAAAAACATTAGCAAAATTGCGACAATTAGCAACCAAGCTAAAGTCTGAAGTCACCGTTTTTTATGTTGATCAAAAAATAAATGAGTTAAAATTAAATACTAAGACTCTTGATTATATTGGAAAAGAATTAGATGATGTAACACATTTGTATAAGAATGTGAAATCTAATACTGTAATTGAAGAAATAGAAAAAGAAATTAAAGAATCGAATTCTGAATTATTGGTAATGATCCCTAAAAAATATGGTTTTTGGGAATCTATAATTCATAAAAGCAAAACAAGAGTTATGGCTTCAGGAATGAATATCCCACTACTATCAATTCCAATTGAGTAGCTCACTCACAAAGTCTCTTTTTTAAAACCTCTATGCTTTTTTGTAACATAAAAAAGCATATTAGAGCACTATGTTTTTAGCTTTTATAAAGAATATAAAAAGTACAATTTATCTGCTAATTTTTCTTTGGCAAATACTTAAAGCATCTGCAGGTTTCTCTCTATAAGAGTTTAGGCACACTCACATAACAACTTCGCTTTAAAAGAAACTTTTAGACCACAACAGAATAATCTTTTTTATTTAACTATTTATTAATTAGTGTTTTATAATTTATTATATTTTTTTATTAAAATAGAAAATACTCGTTTTAGACCAATTTACCCCTTTTACAGACCTTTTGTAATTGTTAAAATAGAATCAATTTTGCTGAGTAAATTTTTAATAAATAATACTCATACATAATTGTATCTATGAAGCGAATTATCACTCTAACAGCAATAGTCTTAATATTAGCAAGTTGTTCCCAAAAAAAAGAAGTAGTAAAAGAAACAGTAATACCCAAAGTTACTGTAAAACAAATAAAAAAAACATCTAAAAATGAAGTTCTAAACTACAGCGGAACCATTGAAGCAGACAATATAGTGTCTCTAGGTTTTTCGATTGCAGGACGCGTTTCACAAGTATATGTGCAAGAAGGCCAGAATGTTAGAAAAGGACAATTATTAGCATCTATAGATGGTACAACCTATAAAAACGCATTTGATATTGCCAATGCAGGTTTAGAACAAGCCAACGATAATTTCACACGTTTAAATAGTTTATATCTAAAAGAAAGTCTTCCTGAGCGCGACTTTATTGCGGTAAAAGTAGCCGTAGCTCAAGCCAATGCGAATAAAAACTTAGCAGCAAAAAACTTATCAGACACAAAATTATACGCACCATTTTCTGGAATGATTACTGCAAAAACGACTGAAATAGGAGCCTCCGTAGCACCAGGAATTCCAGCATTTACAGTAATGAAAACAGATAAAGTGTATGCAAAAGCCTCTATTACAGAATCTGAAATATCAAAACTAAAAATAGGAACAGATGCGCAAGTTGAAATTGCCTCGATGGGAGAAATTTTTAATGGTAAAGTAGCTATTGTAAATCTTAGTGCAGATGCTTTAACAAGAACATTTAATGTAAAAGTGAGATTGGATAATGCTGAAGGTAAATTACTTCCAGGAATGATTAGTGATATAAAAATTAAAACTAAAAATACTGTCAGTGTAATCTCTGTACCAACCGAAGCCATATTAAGAGATGTCAACGACCTTATATACGTCTATATCGTAAAAGAAAACAAGACCATTAAAAAAAGAGTCTCACTTGGTAATTTTAAAGGCAATGAAGTTATTGTTACTAACGGATTAGTAATAAATGACAACGTAGTAATTAGTGGTCATAGAAATTTAAAAGATGGACAAACAGTAGCTCTATAATCTAATTAATGCATATTTTAAGGATGAAAAAAATAAAAATAAATTTTATAGAAGCAGCAATGAAGTACCGTCAGGTAACCATTGTGATGACTGTATTATTAATGTTGTTAGGTGTCTATGCATTATCAACAATGGCACGTAGTGAAGACCCTCAAATTACAGTACGTAAAGGGTTGATTATTGCTGCATTTCCAGGAGCAGATGAGTTGCAGGTTGAGCAACAATTAACCGATAATTTAGAACAGTATCTATTTGGTTTTGAAGAAATAAGAAAAGAAAAAACAATTTCAAAAACCAAAGAAGGTCAGGTAATTATAACAGCTGAATTAAACGAAAACGTAAAAGATACCGATCGTTTTTGGGCAACCTTACAAAACGGTTTAAACACTACATTCAGACAAAACTATACGCTTCCTCAAGGAATGATAGGCCCTATGGTTAACAGTGATTTTGGAGATGTAGTGGCTCAAATGATTACAGTTTCGGCTCCGGGACGTAGTTATGCAGAAATTGAATCCTATTTAGATGTCTTGGAAGATGGCTTAAAAACCATTCACGAAACCTCTAAAATAAAGCGGTATGGTGGTCAAAAACAACAAATTTATGTAACAGTTCAAGATGAAAAAATGAGACAATATGGTTTCGATTTTTCAACCATTGCACAAGTTATTCAAATGCAAAATAATACTGGATATTCAGGTGGAATCACTTTAGAAAACTCAGAAGTATCTGTATTTACAAAAAATCAATATAAAACCGAAGCCGATTTAGGCAATCAGATTATATATAGTAGTCCTGATGGTAAAGTAGTACGTTTAAAAGACGTTGCAACCATTGAACGTCGTTACGAAGAAACGTCAAGTTATATAAAAGTAGATAACCAAAAAGTAATGATGCTTACGGTAGAAATGCAACCTGGAAATAATATTGTTCAGTTTGGAGAAAAACTAACCGAAAAAATAAATGATATTAAACAACAACTACCACAAGATGTTACTATAAGTACTATTGTAGATCAACCTGCTGTTGTAAAAGGAAGTATTAGCCACTTTATGCTAGAATTTGTAATTGCCATAATGGCGGTAATTATTGTGGTCATCATTTTATTGCCTTTTAGGGTGGCCATTGTTTCGGCTGTGGCTTGTCCTATAGCCATTGTAATCACTTTTGGAGTCTTAAATGTTTTAGGAATAGAAATTCATCAAGTTACACTAGCAGCATTGATTATTGTATTAGGAATGGTGGTTGACAATGCCATTGTTGTGGTAGATAATTATATAGAAAAATTAGATGAAGGTGTTGATAGATGGACTGCCGCATGGCAAAGTGCTACGCAATTAATGGTGCCCATTTTTACAGCAACCATGGCCATTATTTTTGCTTTTTTACCATTAGCATTTTTTTTAAACGGACTTGCTAAAGAATTCATACAAGCCTTACCTATTGCAGTGGCAGTTGCTTTATTTGCATCCTTATTAGTAGCATTATTATTAACACCTTATATGTGTTATGTGTTTATTAAAAAAGGATTAAAACATAAAGTAAGTGACCAATTAGAAAAAAAGTCGTTGTTAGATAGGTTGCAACACGTATTTAATAACACTTTAGATTTAAGTTTTAAATGGCCAAAACTAACCTTATTATTAGGTTTAGCATCTGTTGGTTTAGCAGTAGTTATCGCTTTAAGTTTAGAACAAGAGTTATTTCCAACAGCCGAAAGAAATCAATTTAATATTGAAGTTTGGCTGCCTAATGGAGGAAGTCTACAACAAACAGAAGCTGTTGTATCTCGTATAGAAAACGAAATTAAAGAAGATGAACGCGTATTAGGTATAGCTAGTTTTATAGGAACAAGTTCTCCCAGATTCCATTCTACCTATGCGCCAGAATTTCCTCGTAAAAACTTTGCTCAAATATTTATTACAACTACAGGCAAAGAAGCAACACAAGAATTAGCCGATGAATATGTGAAAAAATTCGAAGGCTTTATTCCAGACGGTTACATAAGAATAAGACAATTAGCTATGAAAGAAACTCCTGCTCCTATAGAAGTACGTATTGTAGGTGATGACTTAATCAAGCAAAAACAAGTTGCAGAACAAGTAAAAACCATTTTAGAGAATACAGAAGGTACTAACTGGGTAAGGTCTTCATATCAAGATGATTATTATGGCGTAAAAGTAAATTTAAAAGACGACAAAGCCAATAGGTTAGGGGTTACCAATGCTATAATATCACAAACATTAGGTGCTGGTTTAAAAGGATATCCTGTTTCAACGTTATATGAAGGTGATAAAGCTATTGATATTTTACTACGCTTTGACGCAAACAATCGAGATAATTTAAATGATTTAGGTGCTTTAAATATTTCTACAATGTTTGGCACAAAAGTGTCTTTACGAGAAGTAGCAGCTATTACTCCAGAATGGCACACTGGTGTTATTACACATCGTAATGGTTTAAGAACATTAACAGTACTTACAGAAGCCCAAATGGGATTGAAAGCAGCAACCATACAAAATGATATCATGCCCAAAATAGCAGCCTTAGAATTACCAGATGGTATTACCATTAATTATGGAGGAGAATACGAAAGTACTAATGAAACTGCTCCAGCAATGATGCTATCACTAAGTATTAGTTTAATCTTAATATTCTTAGTATTGTTATTTCAATTTAAAGATTTCACCAAAGTACTTGTGGTATTATCAACATTTCCATTGAGTTTATTAGGAGCGTTTTTAGGATTATTCTTAACAGGAAATCCAATCGGTTTTACAGCCTTTATGGGGATTATCAGTCTAATAGGTATTGTAGTTAGAAACGGAATTATTCTTGTTGATTATGCAGATGAGTTGGTTTTAGAACACGATTATTCAGTAAAAGCAGCCGCAAAAGCATCAGGAAAAAGACGTATGCGACCTATTTTCTTAACATCTATCGCAGCAGCAGTTGGTGTTGTACCTATGATTGTTGGTAAATCACCTCTTTGGGCACCATTAGGAAGTGTATTGGCGGTAGGGTTAATTGTTTCCATGATATTAACATTGTTTATTGTTCCTATTCTATATTACAAGTTTGTAAAAACACATCCAGATACAGAGCATCCGCATCCAGATGCTGAAGCATTTGAAACTATTTTATATAAACCTAAAAAAAGTAGAACACATCGAAAGATAGAAGTGTTGAAACATAAATTAAAAAAACGCATACAGAAATAAACATATAGGCTATAGAACTACTGTTTCTATGATTAATAGCAAAATCCTCCCTAACAAAAGAGGCAGTAGTTTCTATAGTATTAATATTATTAAAATAAATTATGAAAACATATAACTATATTATATCAGTCGTTTTTTTGATGGTTTTTAGCCCCTTTCAAAACCTAAATGCTCAAGATAATTTATTGAGTTTAGAGACTGCAAAAACAATGGCATTAAATAATAACAAAAAAATAAAAAAAGCCACGCAAACCATTGAAGCAGCAAAAGCTGCAAAGGCATCTGTATATGCATCAGACAAACCATTTGTAGAAGCAAGTGCAATAGGGCTTCATCTTGGTAATCCATTAAGCGCATTATTACCAGAATATAATGCCAACGCATCATTAGGTGTAACACAATTAGTTTATGCTGGAGGAAAAATAAATTCAGCAAAAAAAATTAGTAATAGAGCAATAGACTTATATACCTCGCAAAAAGAATTAACAGACAGCGAAGTTCTATTAAACGTTGAAACCACATATTGGCAAATAGTAAATATAAAAGGCAAAGTAGCATTAGCAACAAAATACAAAGGTCTTTTAACAGAATTATTAAAGGATTTAACCAATTTATATGATGCTGGAATCATTTATAAAAATGAGGTACTTCAAGTTCAAGTAAAACTTAATCAAGCTGAATTAGATTTAACAAAAGCTACCGATGGACATACACTGTTAAAACTAAAAATAGCACAACTAACAGGAATGACGAATACAAATTTTTCTATTAAAGATAACATAACGAATGATATAGGTTTAGTAGAAGAAGTTTCTCATTATGCTACTGCAATAGAAAATAGACCAGAAATAAAAATGCTTAACAATGCTGTTGCCATTGAAGAGTTACAAACCAAAATTTTACAAGCAGATAGAAAGCCTACAATAGCCTTTAATGTAAGTGGAATCTATGCTAATGGAAAACAAATTAATTTTTCTGATGCCAGTGATGATATGACCTCATATTATGGAATGGTAAACGTTAATATTCCGCTTTTTGATTGGGGAGGTCGTAAACAAAAAGTAAAAGAGCAACAATTTAAAGTGGAAGCACAAAAATTAGAATTAGAAAATACAAAGGAATTATTATCGCTTCAAATTAAAAACGCCTATTTAGAATTACAACAAGCCATAAAAAGAGTAGCAATCACTGAAAAATCATTAGCCCAAGCTGATGAGAATTTAAGATTAAATGAAGATCGGTTTGATGCAGGAACTGTTATAGGAAAAGATGTTTTAGAAGCACAAGTACTATGGCAACAAGCTTATTCTGAGGTTATTGATGCAAAAGCAATGTGTAAAATAAGTCAAGTTAATTATAAAAAAGCAATTGCCGATTTATAATATAATTAAATATAGCCTATATTTTCTAAGTAAATTATGAATTTATGAATACAAAAAAAATCATTTTACAGCAATCGTTAGAGTTGTTTTTTTATTTTGGTATTCAGCATATTACAATGGATGATATTGCTAAAAAATGTGGTATCTCTAAAAAAACAATATATAAATATTTTGAAAACAAAGGAGATTTATTGCACCATACTATTAAATTACAGGCAGAGGTACTTAAAGAATATATAAAAGAAATTAGTGTTAATTCTAAAAACTCTTTGGAGGAATTGTATTGTTTTTTTGAATATGTCAATGGTATTTCACTTATAATTTCACCTACTTTTAGCAAAGAATTAAAAAAATACCACCCTAATAATTATATCGAAGTCTTTAAATATAAGAATGAAATTATATTACCTTTTGCATTACATAATATTGAAAAAGGAAAACAAGAAAAACTTTACAAGAACGATTTAAATGCTGAAGAAATTTGTGAAGCTTTTGATAATATTTCTAAAATTATTTTTACTTCTGATTTATCCTTTAATTCTCATACCAATAAAAATGCTATTAATTTTTTAAACTCACTTTTTATGTATCGCCTAGTATCTGTAAAAGGATTAGAAGTACTAAACAAGTTTATAAATGTTGTACCTAAAATACAAATCAAAAATATTATTTTATATTAAAAAATTGCTTGAGTTTTAAACTCATTATAAAATTAGAATTTATTAATATTCAAACTATGGGATTATGAAAATAATTTATAGTTAATTTTTTTCTCGCAATACAATAAAATTAAAGTTTTTAATATTGCAAAGACATTTTATATAATGTCGGATTATAATGTTCCGCGTTATGTAATTTTGCTTTGGTAAAAGCGAAAGTTGTTACTACAGTTTCTTAAAAAGAATTTACTCTAAAAAGTTTCTTCTGCAATGTTAATGGAATACTTTTTATGCGACGACGTAGGAGGGAAGCTTAATATGTGTGAAATGGCAATTAAAATATTTTTCTTACATTTATTCCAATCATTTTATATTTAGTGATTAACTCTCCCTGATTAAGAATTATAATAACAAATTTTATTAATTACCCATTATTGGGTATGTTTTGGTTTTAACTAAATCCATAACATTGTTTATTGTATAACCTAAACCAAATAATAATGAAAGCTAACACTTTATTTAAAAAAACACTTTTCCTTTTTCTATTAATTATACCTTTCTATAGTTTTTCCCAATCTCTTATTGACATAACTGGAACAGTTGTAGATTCAGATAATATACCAGTTTCAGGAGTAAATATTATAATTAAGGGAACAACTAGTGCAATTCAAACAGATTTAGATGGTGATTTTGCTTTTGAAAAAGTTTTAGAGAATTCAATTCTTGTAGTTAGTTATATTGGATATACAACCAAAGAGGTTGCTGTAGAGGGTGAAAATAAAATTGATATTAAATTGGATTCTGAAGCGTATTTAGAAGAACTAGTAGTATCATCTGGTTCGGTTTCATCAAAGAATTATTGGATTGGAGCTAAAATTGGGTATAATTTTATTGGAGATACCGATGATAATTTTTTTGTTGGCTCTGCTTCAATAAGTATAAATCTAATTGAGGGATTAGAAAAAAAACATATGTTTGGTGTAATTGGTAATATTGGCAATTTTAAATTCGACAAAAAAGAAGATAATAACGATATTAAAAAATTAGCACAATCCATTAATGGCGTTTCTGTTGGCTTAGGTTATACTCATGAATCGGAAGATACTCCAATTTTCTATGATAATGGAAAATTAATATTTCGTCAATTTATACATACAGGATTACGTATAACGAGTTTTGATGAAATCGGAGAAGATAAAGAAACAGAAACATTAGCGCAATCAGCTAGCACTGCTGGACTTGAAATGGAAATTACCGGATTCAAAAATAAAGGAGCTCTAACTTTATCTACTGGAGTTTCTCTCTATTTATTTGATAGTACTATTTATCAAAAAATCTTTGAAAAAGATAAAGGCAGTTTAGTTACATTAGATTGCACAATAATACTTCCTATTGCTGAAAAAGTTGGTTTTTTTATGAATGGTACATTCTCAAAAGTTAGCTCTGCAGCATTTACTATGGGGATAATTCTTAAACCATAACTAAACACTCTGTGATATTTTTATATAATATTTGTTAAATCTTTTAACAAAACCAGCCATGAAAAACTTTAAAAAAGTATTCCTTTTAGCAATTATTTGCTTATTAATTTTTGCTTGTTCAAAGAAAAATGAAGATAATGAATCTGTTTATGAAGAAATGGATCTTCAAACCCAGAAGGCTATAGTCGATGATATGATTGGTCTATATGAAGAATTATTACTTAACAACACAGCTGAAAAAAGTAGAGAATTACTTGTTACCGAATTAAAAATTATAGCGGATATAACAGATGCTGGAATTAGTGAAGATGGCATAACTGTTTGGTGGGAATACAAGGATGGTTTGGAATTCTATTTCTTAACGGAATCGGCATTGTCTAATTTATATTCCAAAAGCATTAGTAATGTAAAAAAGGAAAAAAAATCCTTAATAAATGACACGATAATTCCTGAGAATAAAAATGCACTTATTTTATCTCCTTATCAATATGAGTGGGATTTTTTTTCTAAACCTAATGCAACTGAAGACATAGCACTAATGTTAAACGACATTAATTACAATGTGAATTATAAATTAAATACCAGAACAATCAACTCTTTAACTCTTGACGATTACAAGCATTTTGAAGATTATAGTGTAATTGCTATTGCAACTCATGGTGGTGTCGATGATAGTAATGGGAACGTATTTATTAACACGGGAGTACCATTGACTGAAGAACTTAAAAAATCCTTAAAAAGTCATATTCAAGAGGGGCGCGTAGGATTTTCAAAAAATTATACAACAGGTTCGGTAGCATTATTTAATACTTACGTAATTTGCTTAAAGTCTAGTTGGTTTGAGTATGTTTATGATAATAAGCTAAATCAGGCTTTATTTTATATGGGTGCTTGCAAAAGCTATTACAATGAAAGTCTTGCAAATGCATTGGTAGGAAATGAAAGTGCTTTTTTGGGATGGACAGAAAATGTTGATTACGGTATTGATCGTGATGCTGGTATTGACTTATTTAATAGTTTATTTGAAGGTCAAACTATACAAGGAGCTCATAAAGAAGTGTTTGAAAACGGAAATACATTTGACAATAATACTGGATCTAGCTTCATGATATCATCCAATAGTTATAATAATTTAGCATTAATAGAAAATAAAGAAGAAGATTTAATAGGGCTTTGGTATTTTAAAACAATTCTAACAGGTACTATAACATACTATAAATTTGATGGTTCTGTTAGCTCTACAAAAGATTGGTGGGACAATCTCTTTTTGCCTGCATTTAGAAATTTAGAGATTAATGACGAATCTGGCAAGTTAGCAGTAGTTAATGAAGGGGTCTATGATGAAATTTCGATTACTCTAACAAATAATAACGTTAGTTTTTCTTTGTCCGAAACCAGAGTTTTATCTGATGGTAGAGGTCTATTTACAAAATATACTTTTGATGGAATTTGGAATGAGAGCAAACAATCTTTTGTTGGTACAGCTGTAAAAGAACAGAAATATTATAGTAGTATTGATAATCGACTTACTAACGAAATATCAATTACTGGTACATGTGAAATGAAAAAGTTTAATTGAAATTCAAAATATAACAAGTGCATAGAATTTTATTTTTCTTAAAATTTATGCTCTTGTGGCAAGCTTACGAGAATCACTTAAAATTTTTTATTGCGATTTGTACTATAATGTTCCGCGTTATGTAACTTTGCTTTGGCAAAAGCGAAGTTTAAACTACTACTTTTTCTTTATTTTTTTCTTCTAAAAACTCTCTTTACAAAATTAATGGAACACTCTTTTTACGAAACGACGAAAGGAGCGTAGTGGAATGTGTGTGAAATATGAATTTATGTATAGGGTTTTTGTAAAAAATTATTCACACTTATGTTGATTATATTCAGGTAGAAAACTTAAATAAGAAGTACCCAAATATCCTACATTTATAAAAGAACCTCTTATAAATTTATGCCATTTTGCGTATTTTTCTTTTGTGTCTTTTTCGCCATTTAAGAATTTTTTATATGGTTCATAAAACTCTGTAACAACTAATTCTTCACCAATCAGACATTTACCAAAATACTTCATAATAACATCAGCACTTCCATCATACTCCATATTAACATTATCTATTATTTCTTTAGATATGTTATCAATTATAATATATCTATGTTTATCAACTAAAGACATCAAATTGCCACTACCAGCTACATATCTTCTATTATAATAACCTAATGTGTGGTTCTTATTTTCAAGTACTTTTCGATAAATAATTTTTGTTTTTTTGCCTTCTGTGGGTAAATAAAGTTTATCTTGATCCACTATTTTTGCAATACTTTTTATACTCAAATCCTTGTGTTTATATGTATATGTTTTAATAGGTATTTTTTTATCTACATCTTTTTTTAAAAATCTTATATTTTTAAAAATTTTGGATGAACAATATGTAATATTATTTTTTTTAAGAGTAATTTTTTCATTAGGCACTATTGGAATTTTTTTTCCTTTTTTAGTTAAGATATAACTTTGTTTTAAGTCCATTTTTTCATTTTGACTATTAGAAATAAAAAAACTAAAGCTGATTACTACAAATAAAATGTACTTTTTCATTTATTACTGGTGTTATTTTAAAATAAAAATTCTGACCCAAATATAAATAAATGTTTCCTATATCTCAATTACTTTATAGTTCCTATTTTTTTTATAGACCTCATAAATTCTTTCAGCCTCTAAGCAAGAATTAGGAGAACTTAACGATAACTCATTTATCGCTTTAGTTTTAATTATAGAAAAACAACCAAGAGTTGTTTATATAATTCCATCTAAACAATTACAAGTTTCCAATAATGACTACTTTATAAATGATAACGTGAGCTTAATACCTAGTTTATCTAATTGGGAAATTAAAATATAAAGTCAAACCATAGAAGAATTAGAAAAGTATGCTTTAAACAATATGCTTGATAAACTAAAAGTTTAGTTCTTTAGTATTATGTAAAATAGGGTTTCTAAAAAAGATTAATTGAAATTCGAGATAGAACAAGTGTATAGAACAAGTGTATGGAAATTTTTAAGCAAGGATTTGAGCAAGGGAAAATTTTATACTCTAGTGGCAACTTAACGAGAATCACGTTGGAAAAAATATGGAGTACAATTATTCAATTACGCTAAAATTTTAATAACATCTAAAAACTAGCTTTTTTTTGGCGTTGGCAAGCGGCGGTAAATTGTGTTTAAAAATAAATGTTATTGAAACATTTAAATTTTTAAAAAACAATCGAGCGTTTGGCAGCGGCAATTTTACATAACGGCAAATTATAGTACAGAAAAATAATTATGATGTTTACTTGATGTTTCTTAGAATCGCGTATTTAAAAAATTATGAATGATTGTACAGAATATTAAAACTATACGAAAAACAAAAACGATAAAGTTTAATGACCCAAATATTGTGTATTCATTTAAATCTAAAAACTTCCTGGGATATTTTACATAATAGAGAATTATAGCTACACAACTAAATTATTCTAACGAAGCCACAATTAGCTTTACATAATTACTCGATATAAGTCTAAAGACGTTATATCATTAATTATGTAAAATATCGCTGAAATGCGCTATTTCGCTTATTGTTGTAAAATGTACTATAATTTATATTATGTAAAATAGAATATTTTATACGCTTACTATTCACCTCTAACTGTGTTAAATAATAATTAAATGCCTATTTACATTTTTGTAACAAATACAATAGATTTATATTTGCTTGCCTTTAAAATTTATCAAGCTATTTAAATGAAACCTAAGCAAAAAACAAAAACAGCTAAATCTCGTATTCAACTATTACATCAATATTATAGTTATACTGGGTTTTATTCTTTTGTTTGGAATGCCATAAAAAAAGCAATTCCTTATATTATCATAATAATTGCTGCTGTTTATACTTTAAATCATTTCTTTAATATCAATGATGCTTTAGTAAAACTGACACAAGTATTACCAGCTTATGGTGTATTAGCTTTCTTTTTTGTTTCAGAAACTTTATTAGGACTTGTCCCTCCAGAAATATTTATAGCCTGGGCAGGAAAAATGAATAACCCTTGGGGATACCTAAGTCTTTTAGCATTTTTATCTTATTTCGGTGGTTTGGTATCTTATTATATCGGACATATAATTACCAAAATTCCATCTTTCCATAATTACTTAGAGGTAAAAATGAAAGATCAATTAAAAAACTCTAAAAAATGGGGTGGTTTTTTAATTATAGTTGGTGCTTTATTACCGCTACCCTTTTCTATTTCTTGTATGGCAGCTGGCATTATAGAGTTTCCTTTTAAGAATGTAGCTATTTATGGTTCGTTGCGTTTATTACGTTTTTTATTCTACGGACTTGTTATTTTTCATGTCTTTTAAAAAAAACTTAAACTCCAGCTATATTTAATCTTTGTGCTGTACTTTTACACTTAAATTTTATACCATGTTTTCATTTTTAAATATATTCAGAATTGTAGCTTTTCTTGAAGGGGTCTCATATATTTTATTATTGTTTATTGCAACACCAATTAAATACCTTTTAGAAGAACCTAAATATGTAAAATTACTAGGTATGCCACATGGCTTACTTTTTATAAGCTACATTGTACTAGCCTTTATGATAAAACCTGAATTGCGTTGGACTAAAAAAGAATTTGGGTATGTTTTATTAGCTTCAATTATTCCTTTTGGTACGTTTTATATAGATAGAAAATATTTAAAAGTTAGTAATGATGCAAATTAATACGACTACTGAAGCACTTGTAAAAGAAATAGAGTCTGTAGATTATAAACATTTTATTTACAATCATTTAGTAGACAATCTTAATTTAACTGAGGCATCTGCTAAATACCTAAATATGGTAATGCTACTGGTAGTATTGCTTCTATTCGTTTTTATAGTAGATTTTATCATTAGGAAATTATTAGTAAAAACATTTAATCAATTTGCGTCTGCATCAAAAACCAATTTTGATGATTTACTTGTTGCTAATAAAGTACCTAGAAATATAGCACATATTATTCCTTTGCTAATAGCGCTAGAATTCACCCCTTTTGTATTTGGAGATTTCCCAAGTTTTGACGGTATTATTGAAAAAAGCTTGCAAGTGTTTGCTATTATTTTAACGCTTTGGATTGTTAGAAGTCTTTTAAATACTTTGAAAGATTATTTAAAAACTTTACCAAGATTAAAAGATAAACCTATTGATAGTTATATTCAAGTCATCATGATTTTTGCTTGGGTTGCTGGTTTTATGTCGGCCATAGCTATTGTTACAGATATCCCATTTTTAAAGTTTGTTACAGGTCTTGGAGCAATTTCTGCGGTTATCATATTAGTCTTTAAAGATACTATTATGGGTTTTGTTGCCAGTATTCAGGTATCTATTAACGATATGGTTCGTATTGGTGATTGGATTACCTTTGAAAAATACGGAGCCGATGGTGATGTTATAGAAATAAATTTATCAACTGTTAAGGTTCAAAATTTTGATAAAACAATCACAACCATTCCAACCTATGCGCTTATTTCCGATTCGTTTAAAAACTGGAGAGGTATGACGAGTTCAGAAGGAAGACGAATTAAACGATCTCTATTTATTAAACAAGATGGTATTAAATATTTAACCGATACCGATGTTGAAAAACTAAAAAACATTCAACTCATAACCTCTTATTTAGAAGGCAGACAAGCCGATATAAAAACATATAACGAAACGAATACAATAAATAAAGAATTATTACTAAATGGTAGAAACCTTACTAATATAGGGGTTTTTAGAAAGTATATTGATTCGTACCTAAAACATCATTCTGCAATTAACAAAGATATGATGATTATGGCGCGTCAATTAGCACCAACAACTCAAGGTATTCCTTTAGAAATCTATGCCTTTAGTAGCGATAAACGCTGGGAAAATTATGAATATATTATGTCTGATATTTTCGATCATTCATTAGCTGCGCTTCCCTATTTCGATTTAGAAATTTTTGAATTACCAAGTCATAGTAGTTTTAAAACTAAATAGTCTTTAGAATAAGCATGTAGAGTAGTCATTTCGATATAATAAAATTATAACAACAAAAAAGGTGAACTCATAGAATTCACCTTTTATATTTATAGTAATTATATCTTAAATATTAGCAGCTAACCAGTCACCTACTTCTTTAGTTCCATAAGCTTTACCGCCGTCAGCTAAATCTTCAGTAACAATACCTTCCGCTAATGCTTTATTAACAATATCTCTAATAGCCTTACCTTCTTCAGGCAAGTTAAAAGCCATTTCAAACATCATAGCTGCTGATAAAACAGTAGCTAATGGATTTGCAATGTTTAAACCAGTTGCTTGTGGATACGATCCATGAATAGGTTCAAACAATTGATTTTCAGTTCCAACAGATGCTGATGGCATTAACCCCATAGATCCAGAAATAACTGATGCTTCATCTGTTAAAATATCACCAAATAAGTTTTCAGTAATTAATACATCGTAGCTATTTGGCCATTGTACCAAACGCATTGCTACGGCATCAACAAACTCATAACTTACTGTTACTTCTGGATAATATTTTTCCATAGCTTGAACCGTTTCTCTCCATAAACGAGACGTTTCTAATACGTTGGCTTTATCAACACAACATAATTTTTTAGAACGTGTCATTGCTAATTCAAAACCTTTTTTTGCTAAACGTTGTACTTCAGCTCTAGTGTAAACACAGTTATCAAAAGCAGTTTCTCCACCGTCTCTTCTACCCTTTTCACCAAAGTAAATACCACCAGTTAATTCTCTTAAAAACACTAAATCTGTACCTTCAATACGCTCTTGTTTTAAAGGTGATTTATCTAATAAAGAAGGAAACGTAAAGGTTGGACGCACATTAGCAAATAAGCCTAATTTTTTACGCATTTTTAACAAGCCTTGTTCTGGACGTACTGGCGCAGAAGGATCGTTATCATATTTTGGATGCCCAATGGCTCCAAATAAAACCGCATCAGCAGCAACACAAACCTCATGGGTGCTGTCTGGATAAGGTTCACCAACGGCATCAATAGCTGCTGCACCTGTTAAGGCGGGTTTCCAAGTTATTTCATGTCCAAATTTTTTAGCAACAGCATCACTTACTTTTACTGCTTGATCTATGACTTCTGGTCCTATACCGTCACCGGCTAAAAGAGCAATATTAAATTTCATCTATTTTATTTTTAATCTTTAATTTATATTTTTTTACATTACTTTTTACTCATACCTATCAGGTTTTTAAACCTTGCAGGATCACAAAAAGACGGGCTTTATTCGTTTATTTCAATTTAAAGTTATTGTCTTCATGAATATAAACATTTCACTACTCACTTCCGCTTATTCAATCTTTAACGCGCTAATCAACTATAATATTTAACTAATAATAATATTTAGCATTTTTTCAGTTGCCTTAATAGCTGATACTGTTTGATCTGAATCTAAACCACGAGTTTTAAATTCTTTATCAGTACTTTTCCATGTAATAATTGTTTCACATAGCGCATCCGAATGACTACCTGGAGGTATTCTCACCGCATAATCAATCAGATTAGCAAGAATCATTTTTTTCTTTTTAAACACACTTCTTATCGCATTCATAAAAGCATCAAACTGTCCATCACCTTGTGAACTTTCTTCAAAAGTCTCATTATTTATAGTAATTGAAACCGTTGTTGAAGGTTTAAGCCCTTTAGAGTGTGTTAGCACATAAGAATTTATCTTTACTTTTTCTTCATAGTTTCTATCTAAAACATCCGAAATAATATAAGGTAAATCTTCTTTAGTAACCACCTGCTTTTTATCACCTAACTCAATAATACGTTGCGTAACCTTCTTTAAATCTTCATCGTTAAGCTGAAGACCTAATTCTTGTAAGTTCTTCTGTATATTAGCTTTTCCAGATGATTTCCCTAAAGCATATTGACGAGTTCTACCAAAACGCTCTGGCATTAACTCGCTAAAATACAAATTGTTTTTGTTATCGCCATCGGCATGAATTCCAGCGGTTTGTGTAAACACATTGGCGCCTACAACAGGTTTATTAGAAGGAATTACAACACCAGAAAACGTTTCAACTAACTTACTAATTGTAAATAAAAACGTTTCATTGACACCAATTTCAATATTCGGCATAAAATCATTTATAACAGCAATTGTACTCGCCATTGGTGCATTTCCTGCGCGTTCGCCCATACCGTTTACTGTTAAATGTAAACCATCGGCTCCCGCTTTTAAACCTTCCATAGCATTTGAGACACCTAAATCGTAATCGTTATGCGTATGAAAATCAAAATGTATATTAGGATATAAATCTTTAATTTCTTTAATAAAATTATAAGATTCTGAGGGTGTTAAAACTCCCAAGGTATCTGGCAACATAATGCGCTTAACAGGCTGTGTTGCCAAAAAGGCTAAAAATTCAAAAACATAGGCTTTAGAATTTCGCATGCCATTACTCCAATCTTCTAAGTAAACATTCGTGTCAATACCATTTTCTTCTGCAAAAGCGATATTATCTTCTATTTCTTTAAAGTGCTGACTTGGAGTTTTTTTAAGCTGATGTGTTAAATGATTTAATGAGCCTTTAGTTAACAAGTTTTGAACCTTAGCTCCTGCATCAATCATCCATTTTATAGACACGCCATTATCAACAAAAGTTAATACTTCAACAGCGTCTAAATAGTTGTTTTTAGATGCCCATTCAGTAACATCTTTAACTGCTTGAAGCTCACCTTCAGACACACGTGCCGAGGCTATTTCAATACGATCAACTTTTAATTCTTCTAGTAAAAGCTTTGCAATAGTAAGCTTCTCTGAAGCAGAAAACGACACGCTCGAGGTTTGTTCACCATCGCGCAATGTCGTATCCATTATTTCTATTTTCTTTAAGCTCATTTAGAAAGGACGAGATTCTGCAAATGTTTCAATCTCACTTTTCATACTTTGTAAATAGTCTATATCATCAAAACCATTTAGCATATTATCTTTTTTATAGCCATTAATATCAAACGTTTCTTGTGTTCCAGAAGATGGTAAAGTAACCGTTTGAGCTTGTAAATCAATTACTAATTCTGTTTTTGGATCGGCATAAATAGCTTCAAAAATTTCATTTGCAAATTCTGGACTAATTTGTACTGGTAATACACCAATATTTAGACAGTTATTTTTAAATATGTCTGCAAAGAAACTAGATACTACACAACGAAACCCATAATCGTAAACGGCCCAAGCAGCGTGCTCTCTAGAAGATCCAGAACCAAAGTTCTTTCCTCCTACTAATATCTTACCTTTATAAATAGGATTGTTTAAAATAAAATCTTCTTTAGGTGTATTATCACCATTATATCTCCAATCACGGAATAAATTGTCTCCAAAACCATCACGAGTCGTTGCTTTTAAAAAACGTGCTGGTATAATTTGATCGGTATCTACATTTTCAATTGGCAATGGAACTGCAGTACTTGTTAGTGTTGTAAATTTATCGTAAGCCATAATTTTAGTATTCAGTCTGCCAGTATTTAGTTGGCAGTATATTATTTTTATTTCATTTAAAAAACCATCAAAGTCCCCTTTGGGATTTTAGGAGTCTATAAAAGCTCTCTTGGATCTGTAACAACTCCTGTAACAGCTGCTGCTGCTGCCACTAATGGACTAGCTAGTAATGTTCTTGATCCAGGTCCTTGACGACCTTCAAAATTTCGATTTGACGTACTTACAGCATATTTACCTGCTGGTACTTTGTCATCGTTCATTGCTAAACAAGCTGAACAACCTGGTTCTCTTAAAACAAATCCAGCTTCTTCAAAAATTTCTAATAAACCTTCTTCTTTAATTTTTGCCTCAACAATATGTGATCCTGGAACTAACCAAGCCGTTACATTATCCGCTTTTTTTCTTCCTTTTACAATCGATGCAAAGGCGCGAAAATCTTCTATACGTCCGTTAGTACAACTACCAATAAATACGTAATCGATTTTTTTACCAATCATTTGTTCATCTTCAGCATAACCCATATAAGCTAAAGACTTATCATACGTTGCTTTTCCACCTTCAACAGATTCAGCAGAAGGAATATTTTTAGAAATCCCCATACCCATCCCTGGATTGGTTCCATAGGTAATCATAGGTTCAATATCAGCTGCATTGAAAACTAATTCTTTATCAAAAACAGCATCATCATCCGTTTTTAATGTTTTCCAGTATGCCATTGCTTTATCCCAATCGGCACCTTTAGGCGCCATTGGACGACCTTTTACATACTCAATCGTTTTGTCATCTGGAGCAATCATACCACCACGAGCTCCCATCTCAATAGATAAGTTACAAACGGTCATACGCCCTTCCATAGACATGTTTTCAAAAACATCACCTGCATATTCAACAAAATAGCCAGTAGCTCCTGATGTTGTTAATTGTGATATCGTATATAAACCAACATCTTTAGGAGTAACACCTTTACTTAAAGGTCCGTTAATACTAATACGCATTTTCTTAGGCTTAGGTTGCATAATACATTGCGTAGTTAAAACCATTTCAACCTCTGAAGTACCAATACCAAAAGCAATAGCACCAAAAGCACCATGTGTTGATGTATGTGAATCTCCACAAACAATAGTTGCTCCAGGAAGTGTAATACCGTTTTCTGGTCCTACAACGTGAACAATACCGTTATTTTGATGTCCTAATCCCCAATGACTAATACCATATTGATTAGCATTATCTTCTAATGTTTTTAACTGATTTGCCGATAAGGGATCTTCAACTGGTAAATGTTGGTTAATAGTTGGTGTGTTATGATCTGCTACAGCAAACGTACGATCTGGGTATAAAACACTTAATCCTCTACTTTTTAAACCAACAAAGGCCACAGGACTTGTTACTTCATGAATTAAATGACGGTCTATAAAAAACACATCTGGTCCATCTGCAATGCTTCGCACTACATGCGAATCCCATACTTTATCAAACAATGATTTACTCATACTTTTATTTTATATTCTATTTAATTAGATGACTATTTTACTAAAAATTAAATTTCAATTTTAGTAAGTTGACAAATTTAAAAAAAACTAGTTTTTTTAATGACTAATAAGCAACAATCTATCCTACTTTTATAATATTATTAATGGAATAGAGAAAAAACGATTATAATTTAACGGAAAAGCAAAATTGATTATAAATTTTAAAGCCTATTTAAAGATAAACTACTTTAATCTATCTTCAACATATTCTATTTGAGTTTTTCCATGTGGTTTTGCTTTTCCATCAGAACCAATATTTACCATTACAATGTTTGAAATGGTTATAATAGTTTCATGTGTCATTTTATTTCTTACCTCACAACTTAGTGTTAATGATGCTTTTCCAAATTTTACAACTTCAATACCAATTTCAATAATATCACCTTGTCTTGCCGAAGATTTAAAATCTATTTCACTAATATATTTTGTTACTACTTTTTGGTTTTCTAGTTGTATAATGGTATAAAGAGCAGCCTCTTCGTCTATCCATTCTAATAATTTGCCACCAAATAATGTTCCGTTGGCATTTAAATCTTCAGGTTTTACCCATTTTCTAGTATGAAATCTCATAATATTACAATAATGTTTGTTGTATGTTTTTAGGCTCATTTGGAATAACCAAATGGCATCCTAACTCTTTATTTAATTGTTTAATAAAATATGCAGAAAGTAACGGTGATTCTTTTTCTATATTTTGATGAATAAAAAAATCGATCTCTTTAATACCTTGATTTTTCCATGTTATTAATCGTTTTATCCAATCATCTAATCTTGTATAATCAGTTGGATGATTAGCTCCAACAAATCTAACAAAAGCCATCGCATTGGTTAAGCACATATGCATAATGTCTCGTCTTCCAGCAGAATCAACAATAATATTTGAAACATCGTTTGTTTCTAAAAGTTGATATAATTCGTTTGCTATGGACGCATCATTGTACCAATCTGTATGCCTGAATTCCATAGCTAAAGGAATTTCTTTAGGCCATTCTTCTATAAATTGAACCACTCTATAAAAGTCTTTTGGAGTAAAATTAGTATGCATCTGTAAAAAGACGGTGCCTAATTTTTCTTTTAAGTTTGATGCGTTATATAAATAATTATCAACGCCTTTTTTGGTATCATTTAAACGTTTCCAATGGCTAATTTCTTGATTTAATTTCGGGAAAAACTTAAAGCCTTTTGGTGTTTTGTTATACCAAGTTTGAAACTGTTCCGCAGAAAAAAACCTATAAAACGTTGCATTTAATTCAATAGAATTAAACTGTGAAGCATAATATGCTAATTCATCTTTTGTTCCTCTTGGATAAAAACCTTTAAGGTCTGCCCTATTCCACTTAGCACAACCCACATATATTTCGGGGAGATTATCATCTTTAAATTTATTTAAAACACGACTTGTATCCTGGTGATCTTTAGGTAAGCTAAAATCTATAGTTTCTGGATTGTTTACACTTCCAAATTTCATGTTCTAAATTTTGTTTAAAGATAAAAAATCTATTTTTGTTAATAACCCCGTTAACAATTATGTTAATACATCAATTTATGAGCTTTAATAATTTATACTTTTATTAAAACTCTATATCATGAACGAAAGACACTTCAATTTAAAAAGTATTCGCCCTGACATTGCTTCTGCAACTATTAATGATAATATGAGTAGCGATGAGCGTTTCCAGAATTTAGTATTACGACCTGTTATTAAACTTCAAAATGATTTACTTATTGAGGTTTTTAAAAATTATATTACGAAGCACAAATCTGTTTTTTACAATTTATCACTTGATAAACGAATGATTTATGTTGAAAATGCTATTCAAAAAGATATGAAATTTAGAAATTCTTTAAAAGGAATGATTATCGGGCAATTTACTGTTGAAGAATATTTACTTTATATTCAAAATTCATCAGCATTAAACAAACGAATGATGAATATTGTAAAAGAACGTTTATTGAGCAATATTCAACTTTTTGAAAAACCCGAATTACTTAAAGCTGTTTAAAAAGAAAAGCAAGGTGTGATACGGTTTCTCATATGCTTTCGAAATGAATGACTAAAAAATCAAGTTTAAATTAAAGATTCACCATTCAAATCGGTAGTAAGTACATCGCTCATATAATTGAAATATGGGCGAATGGATTTAAAAGCTTCACCTACTTCATTTATAAAATTAGAGTCAAGCACCTCTTTATCAGTATATTTTTTAGTAAAAATATATTGTTTCTTTTTTATTAAATCGATGGCTTTGTGCTCTTTATTAAAGCCTCTGGGTGCTGTTTTTACTTCGTCTCCAACAAACGTATCTCCCCAAATGGTATTGATGTTTTTATCGGCTAGAATATTTCGAATCTCTTCATCATCCATTTCAAATTCTTTTCTAATACGTAGTAAATCGGCAGGTGCAGGTTCCCAAAAACCTGTAGCAATAAAACTTTCGTTACTAGGCTGAAGATGTAAATAATAACCTCCTCTTAAATGTGGCTTAGTTCTATGAAAAGAACCTCCAAAATGGGTTTTATATGGTAATTTATTTTTTGAAAAACGGACGTCTCTATAAATTCTAAAAATCTTTACTTTATCAATAGAGTCGTGTGTATTTAAACTTTTATTTAATGTGTTATAAAAAGCCTTAACATCTTTTTCAATGGCTTTAAACTCGGTTTTATTTTCGTTAAACCAATCACGATTATTGTTTTTCTCTAATTTGTTTAAAAATGTAAATACAGTTGTAGGTATCGAAACGCTTGGCATATAAGAAGTTTTGTGATGTATAAAATGAAGTTCTAAAATACAAAAACCCATGAGTTTATCAAGGGTTTTTGTGTATAATAATTTAATTATTAATCAGTAACTCATCTTGCCAAAAATAGTAATGTCAATGCTTTAACTCTTAGAGCAAGAAATAACCCTATAAGCATTTAGTTCATATTATTATTTGTTTTTTAAATATGTTTTAACCTCTATTTTATTTTCATCTTTATTATAATATTCAATAACAAAATTGCCATTGGTATCGAAATATCCCATACCAGAATAATTGCTGCCATTTATTATATAATAACCATTTGCATTTGTGCTAAAAACTTCTGCGGTATCCACAAATTTTGAATCTTCATTTTTAATTGCCATATTAAAACCGTTATCATTGGGCTTTAATAGGTAATCGTTATTATTGTTTTTATAATATATTTCCTTTTCATAGGTATCGTAATTATCATCTGCATCATTATCGATTAAAACTGTTTTTTCAATTTTAGATGTTGTTTTAATACGATTTTGGTTAACCTTATTTACATCATTTTCATCTAATTTTACGTCTGAGGTTTCACGCGTTGTATGCTGTACTTTCTTTTCTGTGGTTTTTTTATCATCTTTAACTTTAATGATTTTAACCTCTGTTTCCTCTTTTACATCTTTAAGATTTGTTTGTGCAAAAACACTTGTACCTATTAATAAAACTACTATGTATATTAAATTTTTCATCATTTATATTTTTTAGTAAATGATTAAGCTGAATATCAACTTAATTTCTTAATACAAATGTCGACATTGTAATTGCTTAGTATGTTATATGATTTGTTGTAATGCTTACAAAATTCACAGAATAAAACACATAAACTAATAATAATTAGCTATTTAATAGAATGTTACGCATAAATATATGCTAACGAAGTTTATAAATTATTGGAATTCTATATTTTTAAGAATTAACCCAGAAGCTGGAGCTATATAATTCATCTTAATCTCACTATTTGGCTTAAGACTATTTTCTATAGTTTCTAAAGACAATTTATCTTTTCCTAAATCTATTAGGGTTCCCATTATTAATCGAATTTGATTACGCATAAATCCCTTACCTCTAACTTTTAGCAAGTATGTTTTCTTAGGAAAATAATTAGCAGTATAAACGGTGTTTTCTACCAATTCACAACTTAAAATTTCCCGATTATAGATACCATTATCTGTAGGACGGAAACAATATGATTTAAAATAATGCTCACCTTCAAAAAGCTTAGCGCCTTTTTTCATGATGTTTATATCTAAGTCATCCAAAATAGTAGTCATTATTGGGGCACAAAACGGGTGACACTTTTCACCGTAAGCAAATAAATAAATGTATTCTTTTACTTTTGAATGTTGAATGATATTAAATTCGGCATCTACTTCTTTAATACCTAAAGCTCGAATATCTTGTGGTAAATTATGGTTAAACAATTCTAAAAAAGCTACTACATCTATAATAGGTTCAAATAAAAACAATTCGAACGCAGCATTTTCAGCCGAAACCATAGCATCTGTTCTACCTGAGCCCAAACTTTTAAAACGCTTACCTTCTAAAATAAAATTTAAGGTTCTATCAATCATCAAATGAACCGTTTTTACATCTGGCTGCTTTTGCCAACCATGAAATCGATACCCTAAATATTGAACCGTAATGACGTAGAAATATTTTTTCATTGAAATTTTAAAAGAATTGGGAAAGTAAGTTAATTATCAATTATAACAAAAATTTTATAACTTGTATTACTTTTTACTAACTAAAAATTAATTATTATGAATGTAAAAACATCAAACAAACCACCTGTTTGGTTTTGGATTGTGAGTGTCATTGCTCTTATTTGGAATGGATTTGGAGTTGATGGGTATTTAGGTCAAGCCTATAATACTGAGCGCTACAGAAACTCCTTTACCCCCGAACAACTTGATATTACAGCTAGCTTACCATCTTGGTTAACTGCTGCTTTTGCTATTGCTGTTTTTGCGGGAGTTTTAGGAAGTCTTGGGCTTTTATTAAGAAAAAAATGGGCTAATTTTTTATTAATACTTTCATTAATAGCTGTTATACTTCAAATGGGGTATATTTTAATTCAAGGACACTTAGATAATATTGGAATGACAATTAGCATTATTATTTTCTCTCTTTTCTTAGTTTGGTTTTCTAAAAAATCTCTTACTAAAGGTTGGATTTTATAATACCAGCTAACTAAAAATGCATTAGAAAATTTCTAATGCATTTTTAGTTTAACCTCTTCTTTATTAATTAATACGCTATAAATTATTATTGTATATCCGTAAACAACCCTAATTTGAATTAATTTCCG